>VOFC01003413.1_pt1 | contig 81693 bp, 111 predicted proteins | sample 5384161 | NCBI WGS metagenome assembly VOFC01 (sample SAMN12384722, study PRJNA508395) | human gut metagenome | isolation source: healthy gut B | host: Homo sapiens | reverse complement strand
AGTGAGAAAATGTTTTTCACCCACAAGATGAATTTTGCGTGTGCAGCCAACTGAAATTGTTGGTTTTGACGGCTAAAAAGAAATTAAACCGATGGGTATTTGTGAAAATGCTCATGATTTGTCATACTATTTGTTATTAACGATGATTTTGTAAAATATAAGTTAAAAATTATTGACATTTCTGTCAAAAAAAGAATACGATGGGGTCAGCAGGGAAGCAGGAGCCTTCCCATCAAAATGCAAAGGAGGAAGCAGTATGGTATAAAGTGCCCGGCCAGTTCCGGAAAGGATGGATCATGGGCTGAAAAGCTCTTCTGCTCCGGAATGCCGGGAACGTATGAAGAAAAAAAGGAATCGCTCTGCACAAAGCGGAGCCAAAAGAAAAAAGGAAGATGAAACGAATATGGAAAAGAACATGTTCATTCGGATCCTGAACAGCGAGATGGAGCTTGCTACCGGATGTACGGAGCCCGGTGCCGTGGCACTGACCGCCGCCGAGGCGGGGTGCGCACTGCGTCGGGCGGGAGCCAACACGGTGGAAGAGGTGCTGGTGAGCGCCAGCGTCAACATCATCAAAAACGCGATGTCGGCGGGCATCCCGGGCACTTCCTACGAGGGCATGGATTACGCGGCCGCCATCGGCGCGGTGGGCGGTGAACCGGTCCACCTGCTGGAGGTCATGAACTATGTGGCCCCGGAGCAGGTAGAGCAGGCGGCAGCTCTCGTCAAAGCAGGCAAGGTCGAAGTGGAAGTGGCACAGGTGCCCCAGAAGCTCTATGTGGACGTGACGGTCAAGGGCGAGGGACACACCGGCCGTGCCGTGGTCCGGGACCTGCACACCAATGTGGTGCTGGTCCAGCAGGACGGCGAGACCACGCTGGACAAGACGAACGCCGCGGCTCAGTCTCCGGACGGACGCGACCTGGTGCCGCCGGAAGAGATCGCCGCGTTCCTGACCGTGAAGTCCATCTGGGATTACTGCACGGAGGAGCTTGACCCGCTGCATGACCCCATCGACATCATCCGCAGCGCCGTACAGGTGAACACGACCATCAGCGACGAGGGTCTTTCCAAGGAATACGGCCTTGCCATTGGACGCAATCTGGAGCTGAACTGCCGCAAGGGTCTGATGACCCGCGATCTGACCACCAACGCCATGGTCATCGCCTCGGCGGGCGCGGACGCCCGGATGGCGGGTGCCCCGGTCCCGGTGGTGGCAAACTCCGGCAGCGGCAACCAGGGCATCACGGCTACCATGCCTGTGGTGGCAACTGCCCGCTGGCTGGACATCGACGAGGAGAAGATGCTCCGCGCCGTGACCCTTTCCAACCTGATCGCGATCCGCATCAAATCCAAGTTTGGCCGCCTGAGCAACCTTGCGGCGCGACCGTGGCCGGCACCGGTGCCGCCTGCGGCATCACCTACCTGCTGGGCGGCGGCTACCATGAGATCTGCTGTGCCATCCAGAACATGGTGGGCAACGTGACCGGTATGGTCTGCGACGGTGCCAAGGCGGACTGCGCCCTCAAGATCTCCACCTGTGTCAACGCGGCCTGCCAGGCAGCGGCCATGGGCACGCGCGGCATCCGGGTGCAGAGCACCGACGGCATCATCGAAGACAACGTGGAATACACGCTGGACAATTTTGCGACCCTGAGCACCCACGGCACCAGCGACAAGGTCATCCTGGACCTGATGCTGAACAAACATCTCCCCGAAGCGGAGTAACCTCTCTGGCGGCATACGGCTGCCGGAAAAATCATGTGCAAAAACCCTGCATCCCATGCAGGGAGGAAAAAAGGGGTACTATTTATGAAAAAGCTACTGAACAATCTGCCCTTCCGGCTGCTGCTGGGCATCGTGATCGGCATTATCCTGGGTCAGGTCTTCCCGCTGAGTTTCATGCGGGTGGTCGTTACCCTGCAGTACATCATGGGCCAGCTCATCACGTTCTGTGTCCCGCTCATCATCATCGGCTTTATCGCACCGTCCATCACCAAGCTGGGCAAGAACGCGTCCCGCCTGCTGGGCGTGGCGGTGGTCATCGCCTACGTTTCTTCCATCTGCGCGGCGTTCATGAGCACCGCCGCCGGCTATGTGCTGATCCCTCACCTGTCCATCGACACCGAGGTCGCTGGCCTGCGGGAGCTGCCGGGCGTTGTGTTTGAGCTGAATATCCCTCAGATCATGAGTGTCATGAGCGCGCGCTGTCCTCAGCGTGCTGGTTGGCCTGGCCGCTACCTGGACCCACAGCAAGCTCACCTGTGATTTCCTGGCCGAGTTCCAGAACATCGTGCTGGACATCGTCAGCAAGATCATCATTCCCATCCTGCCGTTCTACATTGCCACCACTTTCTGCAACCTGAGCTATGAGGGCATGATCACCCACCAGCTGCCCGCGTTCCTGCAGATCATCATTATCGTCATGATCGGCCATTACATCTGGCTGACGGTCCTGTATCTGCTGGCAGGCGCTTACTCCGGCAAGAACCCCTGGGAAGTGCTCCGCTACTATGGTCCCGCATACCTGACCGCTGTCGGCACCATGTCCAGCGCCGCTACCATGGCCGTTGCTCTGAACTGCGCCCGCAAGAGCAAGGTCCTGCGCAAGGATATGGTCAGCTTTGGCATCCCCCTGTTTGCCAACATCCACCTGTGCGGCTCTGTGCTGACGGAGGTGTTCTTCTGCATGACCGTTTCCAAGATCCTGTACGGCCATCTGCCCAGCGTTGGCACCATGATCCTGTTCTGCCTGCTGCTGGGGATCTTCGCCATCGGCGCACCCGGCGTGCCCGGCGGCACCGTCATGGCTTCGCTGGGTCTGATCACCGGTGTGCTGATGTTTGACGACGCCGGCACCGCCCTGATGCTGGCCATCTTTGCCCTGCAGGACAGCTTCGGCACCGCCTGCAACGTCACCGGCGACGGCGCGCTGACTTTGATGCTCACCGGCTACGCCGAAAAGCATGGGATCCAGGAGAACCAGAACATCGAGAGCCCCATCCTGTAACCAAAACATTCTTCCACCAAGAACCTCAATGGAAACACTGGCCCCAGCGGCAAGATCAGCCAGCCGCTGCAGCGGCGAGAGGAGGGCGGCCCGGAAACGGGCCGCCCTTTTCGTGCTATGGGTCAAAGCACTCCAGCTGTGGGTCAAAGCACTCCATTTGAATAAAAAATGTACAAAAGCTTCTTTATTTTGTCATAACTGTTCCGTATAATAAAAGATAGGGACTCATTGGAAATTTGCGGCCACCCGCTCCCGGCGGGCCTGCTTTACAACAAATACAGAGGAGGAACACTCTCATGGCAAACGAAAAGATCCTTGTCGTGGACGACGATACCAATATCTGCGAGCTGCTGCGGCTCTACCTGACCAAGGAGGGCTACCAGGTCACCACCGCCAACGATGGGGAAGAGGGCCTGGAAAAATTCAGCCAGGTCAAGCCGGACATGGTGCTGCTGGACGTGATGATGCCCCGCATGGACGGCCTTGAGGTCTGCCGCCGCATCCGCAAGGCGGGCAACACCCCCGTGATGATGCTGACGGCCAAGGGCGAGACCTTTGACAAGGTGCTGGGCCTGGAGCTGGGCGCCGACGATTACATGGTCAAGCCCTTTGACGCCAAGGAAGTGGTGGCGCGCATCAAGGCGGTGCTGCGCCGCTGCCAGACTACCTCCGCTGCCGCCGAGAGCACCGAGGGCGTCATCGAGTTCGACAACCTGCGGCTGGATATGAACAGCTACGAGCTGCGGGTCAAGGGCAAGGTGGTGGAGGCTCCGCCCAAGGAGCTGGAACTGCTCAACTGCCTGGCTTCCCACCCCAACCGTGTGTACACCCGCGACCAGCTGCTGGACGAGGTGTGGGGCTTTGAGTATTACGGCGATTCCCGCACCATTGACGTACATGTCAAGCGCTTGCGCGAGAAGCTGGCAGGGGCCTCTGATAAATGGGAGCTCAAGACCGTGTGGGGCGTGGGTTATAAATTCGAGGTGCGTCAGTAATGCGCAAGAGTATTTCCGTGGCGTTCTTCTCCACGGTGTCCACCCTGATGGTGCTGGGCATCGTGTTGATGGGCTGTTCGGAATGGGTGCTGTTCAAGAATTATTTTGCCCGGGACCGCTATGAGACGCTGGACCAGGTGGTGGGCGTAGCGGAACGCACAGCCCAGTATCTGGTGCAGAAAGCGGCCCTGCCAGAGGGCGATGAGCTGGATGCGCTGAACACCAAGCTGGAGATCATCGGCGAGAGCTCCGAGGCGTATCTGTTTTTTACGGACAACGACGGCAACGTGATGCTGGCCTCCAACCCGGACATGCTGAACGATGCGGTCGTGGACATTGATTTCCGCACCAGCGCCAATGCGGCACCGGACCCGGACGGCGGCGAGCGCTACCATCTGTTCAGTGACCTGGACGGCACCCTGACCGAGAAGAGCTACATTCGCAGTGATGCGGCTGGTGGACAGCCAGAGCTATCCCAGCGGCTGGCTGTTCCTATGCTCTTCCGGCGAGCAGCTTGCCGAGTTCAAGCAGCAGTTCTGGTCCAACTTCCTGCTGTCATCCTGCGTGATGCTGCTCTGCGCCAGCGTGCTGACCAAAGTGCTGATGCACAAGCTTACCGACCCGCTCCAGAAAGTGACGGATGCCGCCCAGCGGTTTGGCGGCGGCGACCTCTCGGTCCGTGTGGAGGGCGTCGAGGGCGAGGGCGAAGTGGCCGATCTGGCCCGCACCTTTAACACCATGGCCGAAAACATCCAGATGAACGACAACTCCCGGGGCCAGTTCATGGGCAACATCGCCCACGAGCTGCGCACCCCCATGACCACCATCAAGGGCTTCATCGACGGCATTCTGGACGGGACCATCCCGCCGGAGATGCAGAACCACTATTTGCAGCTGGTCAGTGAGGAGACCGGGCGGCTGGCCCGGCTGATCCAGAACATGCTGGACCTCTCCAAGCTGGAAAGCGGCGAGTATCAGGTCAACGCCCGGATGTTCAACATCTGGGAGACCCTGACCGGCGTGGCCCTCTCGGCGGAGCAGCGGATCAACGACGGGATGATCGACATTGACGGCCTGACCATGGACGAAAAAGTCCTCGTCTACGCCGACCCCGACTTCATCCATCAGGTGGCCTACAATCTGCTGGACAACGCCATCAAATTCACCCCGGCAGGCGGCACCATCCGCTTCTCGGTGGAAAAGCTGGGCCCTGAAGTGGAAATCTCGATCTGGAACTCCGGCCAGGGCATCAGCCCGGAGGCACTGCCCTATGTGTTCCAGCGGTTCTATAAAGAAGACCGCTCCCGCGGGCTCCATGCCCGGGGTGCCGGCCTGGGCCTGAACATCTGCAAGGTGCTGGTGAACCTCTCCGGCGGTCAGATCCGGGTGGAGAGCCAGCAGGGCGAGTGGTGCCGCTTCGTGTTCACCCTGCCCACCCTGCCGCCGGACTCCGGCAGCATGAAGCGCCTGCCCGACGAGAGCGGACGCCCCGGCGCGGTGGAGGACCCCGCCGGCATGAAACCTGTCAACTGAATCACGGCAGTCAGACTACCCCGGGCGCTCGGGATGGTCTGGCTGCTTTTACATTTGCTGCGGCGGATTGCGTTCTTTCCGTGAAAAACACGGCCGCGGGTTTGATTTTTTGCCCGTTTTCATGTAAACTAAAGAGTAACCATGTCAGGGCTGTTTCCCACCGCAAAAACGACGGTTTTGACATGACTTGCAGAATAAAATTCTCTAAAAATAACGGAGAGTAAATTAAAATGACGATCGTAAGTCCTTCGATTCTTTCAGCCAATTTTTCCTGCCTGGGTGCGGACTGCCGCATGGTGCTGGATGCCGGCGCGCAGATGCTGCACTATGACGTGATGGACGGCCACTTTGTGCCCAACATCAGCTTTGGTGTGCCCGTGCTCAAAAGCCTCCACAAGGCCATGCCGGACGCGTTCTATGATGTCCACCTGATGATCAGCCACCCGCTGCAGTATGCAGAGCCGTTCATCAAGGCGGGTGCCACGCTGTACAATTTCCACCTCGAGTGCGAGGATGACATCCAGCAGACCATCGACGCGGTGAAAGCGCTGGGCTGCAAGACGGGCCTGACCATCAAGCCCGGCACCGCCCCGGAGGCGCTGGCCCCCTATCTGGACCAGCTGGACCTGGTGCTGGTGATGAGCGTGGAGCCCGGCTTCGGCGGGCGAAGTTCATGCCCTCGGCGCTGGACAAACTCCGCTGGCTCCGGGCCGAGCGGGAGAAGCGGGCTGCCCACTACCTGCTGGAAGTGGACGGCGGCGTGGACGCCAAGACGGCTCCTCTCTGCGCGGAGGCCGGGGCGGACATCCTCGTGGCAGGCAGCGCCGTGTTTGGTGCAGCCGACCCGGCGGACGCGGTGCGTCAGCTGGCTGCGCTGTAAGGAGCTGCCCATGGAAGAAGCATTGATCCAATGGCAGGAGCAGGAGCTGACCCAAACGGGCCACTATTACAAGCACATCTGCTGGATGGTGGTGCCGCTGCTCTGGATGTCCTGCTATTTCTACGGCCCGCGCCCGCTGCTGCTCTGCGGTGTGGCATTGCTGGTGGGCAACCTGTGCGACCGCCTCATCTCCCTGCTGCGGCGCCGGGTGTACCAGCCCAAAGATTATTCCAATGAGAGTTTTGCCCTCATCATCGCCCTGCTGATGCCCGCCACGGTGGACTGGTATGTTCTGGTGGCGGCGGTGCTGGCGGGCGTCCTCATCGGCAAAGAGGTGTTCGGCGGCTACGGCAGCTATCCGTTCCACCCGGCCGCTGTGGGTTATGTGGTGGCCGCGGTCTCCTGGCCGGAGCAGGTGTTCCGGTATCCGCAGCCTTACGCGAGCATCCCGCTCTGGGATGCCTCCGGCGTGGCCGTGTCCAGCACCATCTCGGACACCCTGCGCAGCGGCGGCACCCTCAACATCAGCACCCTTTCCCTGGGGCTGGGCGAGTACGCGGCCCCCATGGGCACGGGTGCCGCCCTGGTGCTGGTGGCCTGCGGGCTGTTCCTCTGGGTGCAGAAAGACATCCGTCTCAGCGCGACGCTGAGTTTCCTCATCACCAGCGCGGTCATTGTGTTCCTGTTCCCCCGGCAGGTGGGTCTGGACAACGGCCCGCTGCTGATGAATCTGGCGTTCCGCCTGCGCTGTGTGCGGGACGAGCTGCTCACGGGTGCCATGCTGTTCAGCGCCGTGTTCCTCCTCAACGAGCCGTACACCTGCGCCCACCACCGGCTGGGCCGCATCCTGTACGGTGTGCTGATGGGCGTTGTGACCGTGGGCTTCCGCTATTTCGGCGTCTACGAGACCGGCGTCTGCTTTGCACTGCTGGTGGTCAACAGCATTTCCGGCTGGATGGACCGCACCGAGACCCATCTCTATGCACTGCTGCACTCCCGGAAAAACGCGGAGAGACACCGCCGGAAAGGAGGGGGCCGAATGAGACGTTCTGTTGCTGAAATGATCGTCCGGGACCCGGAAAAATACGCACACCATGACCGTGTGTTCCTCAATAACCCGGTGGTCATGCAGGGCATGGGCCTGGCCCCGCTGGTGGTGCTTGCCACCACGGGCAAAAACGCCCTGATGCTGGCGGTTTCCGTGGCTTTGCTGCTGACGCCCTCCCGGATGCTGGCCTGCCTGCTGAGCCGGGCGTTCCCCCTGCGGGACGAGCAGCCCGCCAAAGAAGAACTGGAGAAAAAACTGCTGCCCCGCGGCCTCATCTACAGCGGAAGCGCGGCAGTGGTGTATCTGGCCGTGTATCCCATCCTGAACGCGCTGTTCGGGGTGGATCTGCTGGCTTTGGGCATCTACCTGCCCATGCTGGTGGTGGAGCCCCTGCTCATCTACCGTTTTGGCCGTGTGCAGGAGACCATGCAGAAAGCAGTCTCCAAGGGCCTGCGCATCACGCTGGGCTATGTGCTGCTGCTGCTCCTGCTGGGCTGTGTGCGGGAGTGGATGGCACTGGGCACGGTGTTCGGCCTGCCGCTGCTCAGCCGCCCGGTGCTGCCCATGGCCGGAATGCCGGCAGGCGGCTTCATCGTGCTGGGCATCCTGTGCGCCATCTGGCGCGCCCTGGCCCAGCACCGGAAAAATTACCTGAAGACAGAGGCCCGCAATACCGTGGCCGTGCATCACCAGAAGGAGGCGAACCGCGAGCATGAGTGAAGTCCTGCGTGCCGTTGGCATCTTCTGCAGCTATGCGGTGCTGGCTGTCTTTGCGCAGAGCGCCGTGTTCACCCGCGGCCTGGGCGTGTCCCGCCTGGTGCAGCTGGTGGGCGACGACCGCACCAACAGCTGGTGGTTTGCGCTGCTGCTCTGTGTCACCCAGCTGCTGGTGGCCCCGCTGGCGTTCTATGCCGGCTGGCTCATTGCCCCGCTGGCAAACCGCGCCCAGCTCCGCCCGGTGGTCTATGTGGCCTGCGTGGCGGTGGTCTGCATTTTTGAACATCTGGTGCTCCGGGCAGTCAAAGGCCCCCGCAGCGGCCAGCTCCTCCGCATCCTGCCGACGGCAGCCATCAACAGCTGCGTGCTGGGCACGGTGCTGGTGGAGCGCACCCAGAGCTTTACGCTGATGCAGAGCCTGGGCTTTGGCCTGGGCAGCGGCGTGGGCTACCTGCTGGCTGTGCTGCTGGTCACAGAGGCCCAGCACCGCCTGCGCAGCAAGGCTATCCCCTCCGCGTTCCGCGGCCTGCCCATCACGCTGGTGTACATCGGCGTGCTGGCGCTGGCCATTTATGGCTTTACCGGCCATTCGGTGATCCTCTGATCTCTGCAAGGAGGGGGAGTAACGAACTATGGCACACTATAAAAAACGCCCCAAAGTCAAGCGCTACCGGCGCAGTTTCTACAGCCGCGAGATGAAGCTGAAAAAGGGCATTGGCATCGCGGTGCTGGTGCTGGTGATCCTGGGCGTGGGCTGGCTGGCAGCCCCCCATGTGCTGGACTGGGCTACCCACACCTGGTACACCGTGGTGCGCAACCGCGACCTGAGCGCTTCCTCTCCGGCCGTCTCGGAGGCAGCCAGCAGCACGGCCGCGTCGGAAGCGGCGGCTTCTTCCGTGGCGGAGCCGGAGCCTGCGCCGGAACCGGAACCCACCCCCGGCACCGCCATTGTGGCGGGCAGCTGGGCGGAGGTGGATGTGACCACCCTGACCGATGAAGCTGCCATCACCGCCGCTGCCCAGCAGCTGGCGGCACAGGGTGCCGTGTATGCGGTGGTCCCGCTCAAGGATACGGCGGGCAGCCTGTATTATGCCTCCCAGGTGCCTGCAGCCGCGGGCAGTGTGGCGGCAAACCCGGTGGATGCGGCAGCCATTGCCCGTGTCTTCAAGGCAAACGGCATCACGCCGGTGGCACAGCTGGCCGCGTTCCGTGACCCGGCCGGTGCCCGCGCGGACCACGCCATGGCCATCCGCTATAAAGGCCAGGAATACCTCTGGCTGGACAACAAGGCCTCGGCGGGCGGAAACCCGTGGCTCAACCCCTATGCGGCGGAGGCGGTGCAGTATATCGGCGACCTGATCGAGGAAGTGCACGGCATGGGCTTTGATCAGGTGCTGCTGAAGAACGTGCAGTTCCCGTCTTCCACCAGCTCCAAGCAGGATTACGGCAGCACCAACGGGGTGGACCGTGCCGGGCAGCTGGCGGCGGACATTGCCGCCTGGCAGAGCCGTTTTTTGGCACGAAGTCACCCTCTGGTACGGCTACAGCCTGAGCCAGGTGACGGATGCCGCCAGCGCGCTGGGCGTGCCGGCTGCCCAGCTGGGCATGAAAAACCTGCTGGTGGAGGTGCCCGGCTCTTCCACGCTGGATGAAGCTGGCCGCACCACCCTGACCCGGATGCTGGAGGACGCCGGTGTGGAGCACACCGTCATCCGGGACGATGCGGCGGGCCGGTTCGAGTGATCGTAAGTATTGCGTTGGCTGCATTTTTGGAAAGATGAAAGCGAGGGATCCACTATGAATCAGACATCGTGCTTTTCCCCGGCACACATTCTGCTGCCTGCGGAGCAGATCCCGCTGGAGCAGTGGGGCTGTGTGGCCTGTGATCAGTTTACCAGCGACCGCTCTTACTGGGAGCGGGCCGCGGAGGCGGCAGCAGGCAGCCCTAGCGCCTTGAACCTGATCCTGCCGGAGGTCTATCTGGAAGAAAGCGATGTGCCCGCCCGGGTGGCCAAGATCCACGAGACCATGGAGGACTATGCCCACAACGTGCTGACCCGCGCGGTAGATGGCTTCATTTATGTGGAGCGCACCGAGCGGAGCGGCCGGGTGCGGCAGGGCCTCGTGGGCAAGATCGACCTGGAAGCCTACAGCTATGCCCAGGGGGCCCGCCAGGCCATCCGTCCCAGTGAGCGGACGGTGGAGGAGCGCATCCCGCCCCGCATGGCGGTGCGCCGGGGTGCCTGCCTCGAAACGCCCCATGTGATGATGCTGGCCGATGACCCGGCCTGCACCCTCATTGAGCCCATCGGCGCCCGCAAGAACGAGCTGCGCAAGGTGTACGAGGGCGAGCTGATGCTGGGCGGCGGCCACATTGCGGGCTGGGCTGTGGAAGACCCCGCCCTGCTGGCCCGGATCGACGCGGCCCTGCAGGGCCTGGGCAGCCAGGAGGCCTTTGACGCCAAGTACCCGGAGGCCAGGGGGCCAAACCCCTGACCCTCGCCGTGGGCGACGGCAACCACTCGCTGGCCTCCGCCAAGGCTTACTGGGAAGAGCTGAAGCCCACCCTGACGCCCGAGCAGCGGGAGACCCACCCCGCCCGCTGGTGCCTGGCCGAGGTGTGCAATGTCCATTCGCCTGCCATTGAGATCGAGCCCATCCACCGGGTGCTCTTCAACGTGGACTGCGGGGCCGTGCTGCTGGCCCTCATTACCTGGAGCGACGGCAATATGGCGGGCATCTGCTTTGGCAGCTCCAAAAAGCAGTCCTTTACCCTGGCAGGCCCCCACATCGCCAATGTGCTGAGCTTTGAAGACCCGGTGGCCCCCTGACCGTGGGCACCATTGATGAATTTATTGAGTACTTTATGGCCCGCCATAAGGAGGCCCGGGTGGATTATGTCCACGATGAGCCTGCGGTCCGTGCCCTGACCAAACAGGGCGGGGTGGGCTTCCTGCTGCCGCCCTTTGAAAAGAGCGACCTGTTCAAAGGCATCGTGATGGGCGGCGTGCTGCCCCGCAAGACGTTCAGTATGGGCCATGCGGAGGAAAAACGCTATTACATCGAGTGCCGGAAAATTATCGAATAACCCAATAGGAGAACCATGACTTTTAACGAACTGAATCTGTCCGCCCCCTGCTGCGTGCCATTGCGGAGGCGGGCTACGAAACGCCCTCGCCCATCCAGGCCAAAGCCATTCCGCCGGTGCTGGAAGGACGGGACTTAATGGGTTGCGCCCAGACGGGCACCGGCAAGACCGCTGCTTTCGCGCTGCCCATGCTGGACCGCCTCCATGCCGCCAAGCCCCGCAAGCCGGGTGCCATCCGGGCGCTGATCCTCACCCCCACCCGGGAGCTGGCGCTCCAGATCGGGGAGAGCTTTGCCGCCTACGGCAAGTACCAGAAGCTGCGCGCCACCGTCATCTTTGGCGGTGTGGGCCAGGCTCCGCAGGTGGAGGCCATCAAAAAGGGCGTTGAGATCCTCATCGCCTGCCCGGGCCGGTTGAACGACCTGGTGGGGCAGGGGCTGGTGGACCTCTCGAACATTGAAATTTTTGTGCTGGACGAAGCCGACCGGATGCTGGACATGGGCTTTGTCCACGACGTGAAGAAAGTGATCGCCAAGCTGCCCAAGCAGCGCCAGAACCTCATGTTCAGCGCCACCATGCCCAAAGAGATCGAGCAGCTGGCCGCCGGCATCCTGCAAGATCCGGCGTTCGTCAAGGTGGACCCGGTCTCCAGCACCGTGGACCGCATCGACCAGAGCCTGTATTTTGTGGAGAAAAGGCAACAAGAAGCTCCTGCTGCCCTGGCTCATCAAGAACCTGAACCCGCCGGTGGCCAACGCACTGGTGTTCAGCCGCACCAAGCACGGCGCGGATAAGATCGCCAAAGACCTCAACAAGCAGGGCATCTCTGCCGCCGCCATCCACGGCAACAAGAGCCAGTCCGCCCGCGTGGCGGCGCTGGAGGGCTTCAAGGCCGGCAACACCCGGGTGCTGGTGGCCACCGACATTGCGGCCCGCGGCATTGACATCAGCGAGCTGTCCCATGTCTTCAACTACGACCTGCCCGAGGTGCCCGAAACCTATGTCCACCGCATCGGGCGCACGGCCCGCGCCGGTGCCGACGGCACGGCGGTGAGCTTCTGCGCACCCGAGGAAAAAGAGTATCTGGCCGGCATCGAAAAGCTGAACCGCCGTCAGATCCCGGTCATCTCCGGCCACCCCTGGGACGGCGTGCCTGCCCCGGTGAAAGCAGTGCCCCCGGTGCGGGGCAGAAAACCCAGGATGGAGGCCGTAGCCGAGGCCCCGGCCCCGGTTGAAAAGCCTGTAAAAGCCGCCAAGGCGGAAAAAAGCACCCAAAGCAGAAAAAAAACGTGAAAGCGGCAAAGGCCGTCAAGGCCGAACCCAAAGCCCAAAAGGCAAACGCGACCCCCAAAATCGAAGCAAAAGAGGAACATCTCATGGACGAAAACCAGAAGCGCACTCCCGGCGGACGCAATGAAAACCGCCGTTCCAATAATAACCGCCGCCGTGAGGGCGGCGCCGCACAGGCCCCGAGCCGCGGCAGCAACGCACAGCCCAAGTTTGACCCCCACTTTGTCAGCGCCCCGGAGACGACTCCGCTCCGCCCGGCCAAGAAGAATCTGAATCAGAACCAGAATGCCGCCCCGGCCGCCAAGCCCGCCGCCCCGGTGCAGAGCAATAACGGCCCCAAGAGCGAGAACAACAGCCGCCGTGACCGCAATGCCCGCGGCAGCCGCAATGAGCGGAATGACCGGAATGACCGCGGTGCCCGCCCGGCCCAGAACCAGAGCGGGAATGAGCCCCGGAATGCACAGCCCGGCAGCCAGCCGCAGGCAAACCGCCGTGGCAGCGCGTTCAGCGCGGGTCAGGGCAGGCCGCCCGGCCCGTGCCCCCAAGGCCGAGCCCAGCCGCCGGGGCCGTGTGGCCGCCGCCAAGGACGAAGACCCGGGCCTTGTCCTCATCAGCCGCCGCCCGCCGCAGCAGAAGTTTACCAACTTTGAAGAGTATATGAGCGCCCACGGCGGCGCAACGGCCCCCATTGAGGACCACAGCGAGGAAGTGTAATGGGCACCGCTGCGTTTGCACCCTGGTGCTGCCCGCTGTGCGGGGCACCGCTTGCCGGGGATGTGACCCTGAAATGCCCCTCCGGCCACTGCTTTGACCGCGCCAAAGAGGGCTATTGGCACTTACTGCCCGTCCAGAATACCCGGACGAAAGCCCCCGGCGACAGCAAGGAGATGGTGGCCGCCCGCCGCGCGTTCCTGAGTGCCGGGTATTACGGCATCTTCGGGCAGGCGCTGGGGGAGCTGTGCCTGGAATACGGCATCCCCGCCGCACAGGAAGCTCCCCTCTGCCTGCTGGATGCAGGCTGCGGCGAGGGCTGGTATGACCGCTGCATCGCGCGGCAGTTTGCCGCTGCCGCCCGTCCGCTGGAGCTGGCCGGGTTTGATATTGCCAAGCCCGCCGTGCGGCTGGCCGCCAAGGCTCTGCCCACGGCCCGGTATGCGGTGGCGTCCAGCTTCCACCAGCCGGTCAAAACCGGCTGGGCCGACCTGCTGCTCAACTGTTTCTCGCCTTTTGCGCGGGAAGAGTTCCTGCGGGTGCTCCGCCCCGGCGGACGGATGATCTACGTCGTGCCCGGGGCGGAACATCTCTACCAGATGAAAGCCGTTTTGTACGCGGAGCCCTATAAAAACCCGGTGCAGGAGGTGGCCTACGAGGGCTTCCGCCCCATCGGGGAGCGGGAAGCGCGTGGCACCATCACCGTGCCTGCCTCCCAGCTGGAGGCCCTGTTTGCCATGACGCCTTACTACTGGAAAACGCCCCGGGACGGTGCTGCCCGTCTGGCCGCTCTGCCGGAGCTGACCACGGAGATTGCATTCCGGTTCCTGGTGTTTGAAAAACTGTGACAAAATAACGGAAAAGCGCCCAGCCATTGGCTGGGCGCTTTTCCGTTGTGTGAGCACGGCGGGGGGAGCCGTGAAAGAAGAAGAATTTACTTGTTTTCGCCCTTGGTCAGGAGCTTTGCACGCTCCAGAGCGGGACGCAGAGCCAGGTACAGGATGACGACGCAGACAGTGGAGGCCACACTGTTGACGAGCGTGACGCCGCCGGCGATCTTGGACAGGGCCTGTGCCACGGTGTATTCCTGGCCGAAGATGAACACGTTGCGGAAGTAGCCGAGGAACGGGTCCGTCAGGACATTGAGGAACAGGCCGGAACCGGCGGCCACGATGACCTTGACCAGATAGCCTTTCTCATGGGCGTTCCGATCGCGGAGCTTGAAGACCTTGTGGGCCACGGCACCGCAGGTGATGCCGATGATGAATTTCAGCACAAAGGTGGTGATGGCGTAGCCCGGGTCACCGGCCAGGATATCGGCCAGCGCCAGACCGATGGCACCCGCCAGACCGCCGGATGCACCGTCCAGCAGCAGCGCCGTCAGGGCAGTAAAGGTGTTGCCCAGATGGAACGAGGAGCCGCCGTAGAACGGGATGCGGAAGAACAGGTAGGCCACTAAGCTCAGCGCAGCCATCACGCCGGTAAGCGCCAGCTCGTGCACCGTAAAGCGGCGCTTGTACAGCACACTGGCAAAGACGATCAGGATCACAACGACTGCCAGCAGCAGCCACATTACAGTGGTAGACATCAGATGATTCCCTCCAATTTTAAGGTCTTACGAACTTGTCGGGGCGGGGCCCCTCCATCTTGCCTTGCAAGACCGTTCGTTTCGCTTCAAAGCCCCACTGGGGCTTTGATTGCTTCGCAACCGCTTACCCACCGGAATAGTTGACATTTCTGCTCCGATCGGGTATGCTCCTATTATACGCGGAACTGACACCATGGAAATACCCAGAATAAAGATTTTTATGGGGTCAGTTCGGGCCTTTGCCCAAAAAGAGGAGGGGTTTTGTGTTCCATTTGACCACAGCACTGGACGCGGCTTCCGCTGTGCCGCTGTATGAGCAGCTGTATCAGAGCCTTGCCGCCGAGATGCGCGCCGGGGCCATCCCGGCAGGCACCCGGATGCCCGGCAAACGGCGGCTGGCGGCGGAGCTTTCTGTCTCTGTCAACACGGTGGATGCCGCGTATCAGATCTTAGCGGCGGAGGGCTATCTGGAGCCAAAGGAGCGCAGCGGCTTTTATGTACAGGAATATCTGGCTCTGCCTCCCCGGCCGGAGCGTGCTCCGGGCACTCCGGCAAAGCCCATGGAGCCGGAAGCGCCTGCCGGGGAGGCCGCACCGCCCTCTCCGCCGGTCCGGTATGATCTCTCCACCCGGGGCGTGGACCCGGCGCTCTTCCCGTTCCGTACCTGGGCGCGGCTCCAAAAGGAGCTGCTCTACTCCTCGCCGGAGCTGCTGACCCACGGCGATGCTCAGGGCGACTGGGAGCTGCGGCAGGCGCTGGCGGATTATCTGGAAGAATACCGGGGCGTGCAGTGCTCGCCCCAGCAGATCGTGGTGGGAGCCGGCCTGGAATACCTGCTGGGCTGCTGGCCCCGCTGCTGCCCGGCAAAGCCGCCGTGGAGACCCCCGGGTACCCCCGCGCCAAACAGGTGCTGGAGAACAATGGCGTGGAGTGCTGCTGTCTGCCCGTGGACGAAGACGGCCTTTCCATCGAAGAACTTTCCCGGTCCGGGGCGTCGGTCTGCTACGTTACCCCCAGCCACCAGTTCCCCTACAGGCGTCACCATGCCGGCGGGCCGCCGGGCCGAGCTGCTCCACTGGGCTGCCAAGCGCCCCGGGGAGCGGTATATTATTGAGGATGACTACGATTCCGAGTTTCCGTTTTGACACCCGCCCCCTGCCCAGCCTGCAGGGGATGGCGGGGGCCGACGGCCCGGTGGTCTACCTTTCCACCTGCTCCCGGAGCCTGGCCCCCAGCATCCGTATCGCCTATATGGTGCTGCCGGAGCACCTGCTGCCCGCCTGGTGGAAGACCTACCGCCTCTATGCCAGCACGGTGGGCCGGTTTGAGCAGCAGACGCTGGCCCGGTTCATCACCGAGGGGTATTTTACCCGGCATCTGGCCCGGGAGCGGGTGGCTTACAAGGCCCGGCGGGATGCCCTGACGGCAGCCCTGAACGCTGCCTTTGCCCCCGGGCAGCTGCGGCTGGCAGGGCTCCATACCGGCCTGCACCTGCTGGCCTCCCTGAAAAATGCCCCGCCGGATGAAGCCCTCCGCCGGGCTGCCGAGGCCGAGGGGGTGCGGCTGAACCTGTTGAGCGATTACGACCTGACCGGAGCCCGGCACCAGACCGGAACGCTGGTGCTGGGTTACGGCTCGCTGGACGATGCCGCCTGCGCCTCGGTGGGCCAGACGTTGAAGAGGGTCTGCACGGAGGCCCGGGAAGCATCCGTCAACCCGTAAAAGCGGCGGGTGGGGTTCCACGCGCCGGGCAGCGCGTCGGCGGAAACGGCGGCATTGCCGTTGGCCAGAAACTCCAGCGTGCTTTCCAGTGTCCATAAGTCCTGCGCCGTCAGGTCGGTCAGCAGCTCCGAGCTGTGGGCCCGGAGGGCCGCAGGGAGGGTCGGGGGAGCAGTTCAAGATCTTGCCGGAAAAACGCGTCCCACACCGCCGCCCGGGCGGCAGCCCGGTGGCTGGGCGGGAGGGTGCCGTCTTTGTCCCACCCGGAAAAGAGGCTCTGCGCCTCCCGGGCCGAGAGAGCCTGCACCCCGCCGGAAAGGCCGCACTGGGCCAGCTCGTCGGCGGTGAGCGCGCCGGAAAAGCCCACCCGCAGCATCCCGTACCGGTCCGCGATGGCGGCCAGGACACTGGGGGAGAGAGCGAGATAGCGGGTGGTCTCGGGCAGAGCCAGAGGCTCCAATAAGGCTTCCCGGCAGCGGGCTGGGCCGGCCGCGGCATAGCACTGGGCCAGCGTGGCCTCCCCCTGTCCAAAGGGGATGGCAGTCTCCGCAGGCAGCGCCGCCAACCGGATGCAGTTCTGGCTGGCGTTGAGGTAGAGCAGCACGAAGCCCGGCTGCTCGCCTGCGGTGCAGACCAGCAGGGTGAGCTGGTTTTCGGTCTTTGGCATCCGGACAGCCACCCCGCTCTGGGGTTTGGCGGCCAGCTTGGTGCGGAGGGACTGCCGGGTGAGCAGGATGGTGCCGCCCACCAGCGGCAGCAGTACCAGAAGCGCTGCCCCCAGTGCGGCCCAGAACGGCTGCCAGCCGCGGGTTTTATCGTGATGAGAATGCAAAACAGCCCATCCCCCTTTCAGCAGGAGGATGGGCTGTTTGTCTGGCGGTTATACAGGATGCAAACTCTGAAAAAATCGAAAAAAGTCATACCATATTAAAATTCATCTCCGGGCATGATGGATGAAAATGCAGCATAAAATGGGAGAAAAACCTTGCGCGCGCCGGAAAAATATGATAAAGTTTTCTTATTGCAAACAATTGTTCTTGTGAGAAGAACAGGATGCGCGGGGCACTGGGGGAAAGAGTGCAGTGCGGGTTCCAGAGGGTTTTTGTGTGTAGAGAGGGAAACGTATGGTAGAGTGGATCACGAAGATCAACGGGATGGTCAACGGCATCGTCTGGGGGGCCCATCGGGCTGGCGCTGCTGTTCTGCACTGGCCTGTGGATGACTTTGCGCACCGGCGGCTTCCAGTTCCGCCGGGTGGGCCATTGGATGCGGCACACCATTGGCGCGGTGTTCACCAACAAGGAGGTCACCGCCCACACCAGCAAAGAGGACATGGCCATCAGCCAGTTCCAGAGCATGTGCACGGCGCTGGCGGGCACCATTGGCACCGGCAACATCGTGGGTGTGGCCACGGCCATCGTCTCGGGCGGGCCGGGGGCCATCTTCTGGATGTGGGTCATGGCGTTGCTGGGCATGATGACCAGCTTTTCGGAAAACGTGCTGGGTGTGTACTACCGCCGCAAAAATGAAAAAGGCGAGTGGAGCGGCGGTGCCATGTACTACCTCACCGACGGTCTGGGCGCAAAGAAGGGCTGCAAGACGCTGGGCAAGGTGCTGGCGGTGCTGTTTGCCTGTTTCTGCATTCTGGCATCGTTCGGCATCGGCAACATGAGCCAGATCAACTCCATCGCGGGCAACATGAACGCCGCGTTCCACACGCCCTCCCTCGTCACGGGCGTGGCGCTGATGGTGGTCACGGCCCTCATCGTGCTGGGCGGCCTCAAGCGGGTGGCCGCTGTCACCGAAAAACTGGTGCCCATTATGGCACTGTTCTACAGCGTGGGCGCTGTCGTCATCGTGGTGCTCCACGCGGGCAACATCCCGGCGGCATTCCGGGCCATCTTCCGGGGCGCGTTCAACCTGCAGGCCGCAGGCGGCGGCACGCTGGGCTACGGCATCAGCCAGAGCCTGACCTGGGGCTTCAAGCGGGGCGCGTTCTCCAACGAGGCCGGCCTTGGCTCGGCCGTCATGGTCAATTCCTCCGCCAATGTGAAAGAACCCGTCCAGCAGGGCATGTGGGGCGTGTTTGAGATCTTTGCAGACACCATTGTGGTCTGCACCCTCACGGCACTGGTCATCCTGACCACCGGCGTGGTGGACATTGAGAGCGGCAGCGTGCTGGTAGGCGTGCAGGACAATGCGCTGGTGGGCCAGGCGTTCACGGCGGCCTTTGGCAGTTTTGGCCCCAAGTTCATTGCCATTTCGCTCCTCTTCTTCGCCTATTCCACGGTGCTGGGCTGGAGCCACTATGGCACCAAGGCTGTGGAGTATCTCTTCGGCCAGAAAGGCACCTGTGTTTACAAAGTGATCTTCGTGGGCATGGTGGTGGTGGGTGCCACCATGAAGCTGGGCCTTGCGTGGGATCTCTCCGACACGTTCAACGGCCTTATGATGATCCCCAACCTCCTCGCGGTGCTGGCACTCTCCGGCACGGTGGTGCAGATCACGAAAAACTATCTCGACCGCAAGGTGAACGGTAAGGATATCCCGCCCATGTGGTCGGCTTTTGCCGAGTACCAGAAAGCCGAGGAGGCGGAAGCTGCCGAGGAAGCCAAGCAGGCACGGGAAGCGGAAGCACTGGCAGAGCTGGAGATTCTGGGCGGCCATGCAGTCAACGAATAAAAAACAGCAAAACAAAGGGCGTCTGCCATGAGCGGACGCCCTTTTGGGTATGGTATCAGCGTTTCTTTTTGGGGTTTGAGGGCTTTGGGGGCCGGGCAGGCTTTGCCGCGCTGCGCCCGGCCACCAGGCCGCTGCCAAAAAGCCCAGTGGAGGTTGAACCCGCCGCAGCTGCCGGCGCAGTCCAGCGTCTCGCCCACAAAGTAAAGGCCCGGGCAGCCCTGGAACTGGAACCGCTCGTCCATTTCGTTGAGGCAGAGGCCGCCGCCAGTGGTCTGGGCCTGCTTCCAGCCGCAGGGGGTCAGCCCCTCAAACCGCCAGTGTTTGGCCGTGCGGGCCAGCGTCTGCCATGCCTGCGGGGGCAGGGCGTGGAGAGAAGTTTCCGGCAGCCGTGCCGCCGCCCAGAGGGCCCGGCCCAGCTTGGGGTGGACAAGGCCCAGCCAGAATTCCGCCGGGCTGTCCCCGGCAAGGCGGGGCGGGCGGGCCGCAAACAGGGCGGCAAGGGCCGCTTCGTCCAGCGCGGGGAAGAGGTCCAGCTCCACGGCGGGCTGTTTCGGGCCACGGCCCGGGGCCAGAAGGCCGGACAGCTGCATGATGCAGATGCCGGAGAGGCCGTAGTCCGTAAACTGGACCTCGCCGGTCTCTGCGGCCAACAGAGTTTTGCCATCCAGCAGGGAGGCCGTGGCTTTGGCCCGGATGCCCGCCAGTGCTTTCTGTGGCTTTGCAATTTGCAGAGCGGTCAGGCAGGGGTAAAGGGGGGCCAGCTTTCCGCCGCACTGGGCGGCAAAGGTGGTACCAAAGCCGTCGGTGCCAAACTGGGGCCCGGCGGCCGCGCCCATGGCACAGATGACGGCGTCCGTCCGCAGGCTCTCGGGCTGGCCGTCGGCATTGACAAACTGGACGGCGTACCCGCCCCGGCTCTGGCTCAGGGAGCGGACAGTGCACCCGCAGCGGATGCGGACGTTGTATTTTTCCAGATGGTGCTCCAGCAGGGCAAGCACGTCTGCCGCCTGGTTGGGTAGGGGTACACCCGCCCGGCCTCGTCGGTGCGGGTGTAGAGGCCGAGCGACTCAAACCAGCCCAGCGGGTCGGCCGCGTTGACGGCGGCCAGCAGAGGCTTGAGCCCGGCCGGGTCCGAGGTGAAATACCGCTCGGGCGCGATGCCGGTGTTGTCCAGATTGCAGCGGCCATTGCCGGTGGCCAGCAGCTTTTTGCCGGGTTTTGCATTCCGCTCCAGCACCGTCACCCGCGCCCCGGCCCGCGCTGCCGCCAGTGCGGCGACAAGCCCGGAGGCTCCGCCGCCCAAAACCAAAACCTGCTGCATCTTTTTCCGCCCTCTCCCTGTAAATTGCAGTATCAAAACGGGGTTTTATTGTAACATACACGTCAGGGAAACGCAAACACCGAAAAACGGCAAAGATTTGGCAAAGATATAGAATTTTTTGTCCAGATTTTGAAAAAATCGTGCATTGACGGATTCTGGAAATCTGGTATATTGGAAATGATGAGCAGGACCTTTTTCTTTCCTGCATTTTTTGGCCGGGGGGAGGTGACGTTTCGGTGAAAAAGACGGAGGAAAGCGTAAAAACGCGTAAAAACAAAGAAAAAGTTTACCTTTCCATGGCTCTCGTCCTCCTCATGACCGTGAGCATCTTCTTTTATGCGCTCTACATCCGGCAGCAGATCTACTACGAGGGCACGCGGGCCATGCTGGAGACTTATGAACAGGTGAACAAGACCTTTACCATGTTTGCCCAGCGCAACTGGAATGTCCTCACGGACTGGGGCGGTTACTTGAGGAAGATGGCCGCCCCCGAGACGGCTACCCAGTGGAGGGACTTTGAAGAGGAAAAGAAGACCTGGAACTACAGCGATTTTTATATGGCGAATGAGAACGGCGATTACTGGACGGTAGACGGCCGTGAGGGACTGGGAAGTGAAAACATCCAGGCTGTGTTTACGGCGCTGCAGGTGGCGGGAGAACCGATCGTTTCCAGTTATACGGCGACCAGTGGGATCCGCAAGGTCGTGTTTGCAGTACCGGTGGAACCCATCACCATGAGCGGCGTCACCTACACCAGCCTGGCGGTCAGCTATGATAATGATACCATTGAAGAGATGATCGGCGGACGGCCTACGGCGGCCGGAGCGACTGCTATATCATCCACCCCAACGGCGATATCATGCTCTCGGAAGAGCCCAAGAGCGAGATCACGGCCTGGATGGAGAATCTGTTCGATTATCTGGAAACCAACACAGAGGTGAACGAGACGTGTCTCCGGGAGATGCAGGAGCAGACGCTGCAGGGCGGCAGCGGCAGTGTGCCCTACCGTTTTAAGGGCCGGAACTATTATCTGGTGTACCAGCCCGTGGGCTTCCAGGACCTGACCATTGTGGGCATCGTGGAGCGGAACGTGGTGGACGCCGGAATGCGTAAAGTGCAGTGCGTCACCATCTTCCTGCTGGCATTCCTGGCACTGGCGGTGGTGGCCGCGCTGGTGCGGAGCATCAAGATGGACCTTCGTTTTGTGCTGGCGGAACAGGAAGAAGCTTTCCACCGGGAAAGTACCGAGCGGCAGAAGATGGAGGACCTTGCCAACACCGACGGCCTGACCGGCCTTTCCAACGAGAGATTCTTCAACGTGACCCTGCAGAAAAAGGAGAAGCCGCCGGGGAGCCGTTTGCGCTGTTCTATCTGGATCTGGACAGCTTCAAACCCGTCAACGACACCTACGGCCACGATGTGGGCGACCAGCTGCTCAAGGCCGTGTCCTGTCGGCTGCGGACCTGTGTGCGGAGCACGGACTACGCGTTCCGCATCGGCGGCGATGAGTTTGCCCTCATCGTCAACGGAGCCGTCAGCGAGGAATTCTGCGCCAAGCGGACCGAGCGGATCAAAAATGTCTTGACGCAGCCGTTCGTCATCAACGGGCAGGAGCTGCACATCGGCACCAGCTGCGGCAGCGCCCTTTACCCGGCGGACAGCACGGAGGTAAAAGACATCCGCATCCTGGCCGACCAGCGGATGTACGAGGATAAAGCCCATAAGCCCGGCAGACAGGGGCGATAAAAGACATTATTATAAGAAGAGAGAGACGAATAATTCCAGCCTGCTTTCCACATAATACCCATACTGTACAAAATCTAGGAGCCTGAGCCCCCCACGGGGCTGGAAAGCGAGGAAATGGAACCCATGAAAGCAACTGGAATCGTCCGCCGCATCGACGAGCTTGGCCGGGTGGTCATCCCCAAGGAGATCCGCCGCACCCAGCGCATCCGCCGGGGAGACCCGCTGGAGATCTTTACCACCGGGGACGGCGAGGTCATCTTTAAAAAGTATTCGCCCATCGGGGAGCTGCAGGGGGTGGCGATGCAGTACGCCGAGGTGCTGAGCAAGAGCTTTCGGCCTGACGGCCTTTGTGGCCGACCGCGACCGCATCCTGGCAGCGGCCGGGACCGGGCGGCGGGACCTGGCCGACCGCAGCGTCAGCCAGCCGCTGGAAAAGCTGATGGAAAGCCGCAAGCCCTACCTGCGGCAGGACGCGGAGCAGACGGTGCTCCCCTGCGAGGGTTCGCCCCGGGTGCTGCTGTGCGCGTTCCCCATCATCGCGGCGGGGGACGTGGCCGGGGCGGTGGGCCTGCTGACAGAGGACCGGAGCGCCAAACCGGACGCCTCCCAGCAGAAAGCCGTGGCCGTTGCGGCCGCTTTTCTGGCAAAACAAATGGAAGAATAAAAAGTGAAAAAAAGGGCCTGTGCTGGACACGGGCCCTTTTTTGCGTGCGTGGTTATTACGAATTTGTGAATCTTTCAAAACTTTTCTGGGAAGCTATTGACAGCGCCGGAAATTTGGCTATAATGGTCTTAGCACTCAGGAAGATGGAGTGCTAAAGAAACAAAAACAACGAATGGAGGCAGGCGCTATGACAATGGATGCACGCAAGCAGCGAGTTGCAGGCGATTGTAGCGCTGTATGGCCTCGAGGGCGAACCCGTTGGCAGCAGTGTGCTGGCAAACTACTTTGACATGGCAGTCTCCAGCGCCACGCTGCGCAATGAGATGGCCGCACTGACAAAGCTCGGGCTGCTGGAGCAGCCCCACACCAGTGCGGGCCGTGTCCCCAGTGCCAAGGGTTACCGTTATTATCTGGATCATCTGCTCACCGACGACCAGCCGCTGGACCGTGTGACCCGCGCCCGTGTGGACGCGGTGTTCGCCAGCCTGGACCATGAGCCGGAAAAGCTGGCACAGGGCGCTGCCAAGGCGCTGGCCGCCATCAGCGGCTGCACCGCCGCTGTCAGCACCCCCTGCGCCGAAGACCTCTGCATCGCCCATTATGAGGTGGTGCAGGTGGGCCGGAGCGCCGCCGCCGTGCTGGCGGTCACCACAGCCGGTTACGTCCGCACCCGTGTGGCGAGGGTCCGCACCGGGCTTTCCCGGGAAAACGCCGCCGCGCTGGCCGCGCTGCTCAACCGCAACCTGACGTTCGTGGCACCCGTTGATCTGTCGTCCCGGCTCCTGAGCGAGCTGTGCGGCCAGATCAGTCCGGAGCTGGTGCCGGTGGTCAGCGCCGCCGCTGCCATCCTGCAGGACTCCACCACGCCTCATGTGTTCCTGGGCGGTGAGCAGCACCTGCTGGACTGGCCTCAGCTGGACGGCAAGGTGGGCACCATCCTGACACTGCTGAACGATGAGGAAGAGGCCGCAAGGCTGATTGCCCCGCTGGATGAGCAGAATGAGAGCATCCTGCTGGGCGAGGATATTGAGCCGCAGATCCCCGGCCTGTGCATCGTCAGCGACCGCTACCTGGTCGGCGGCGGGCTGTGGGGCTCGATCGCGTTGATCGGCCCGACCCGGATGCCGTTCCAGAAACTGATGCCGCTGCTCCACGCCTTTGCAGACCAGCTGGGCGAGGGAATGAGCGGCAAACGAAAAGACACCCCGCAGATGGCCGCACCCCGGCGGACTGTGATCTATAAGGAGGACCTGGAATGAGCGAAGAAACCAAGAAGACGGTGGAAGAAACTCCCGCTGAGGAGCCCAACACCGCGCCGCAGGCCGAGCCGGAAGCAGCGCCGGAAGAGACCGCCGCTGCCCCCGAAACGGACGAGGCTGAAAAGACCGACGGCAAAAAGAAAGAGGGCTTCTTTAACAAGAAAGCCCGGGAGCTGGAAGCCGTCAAGGCCAAGCTGGACGCCGCTGAGAAGAATGCCAATCAGGCAAAGGATCAGCTGCTGCGGATGGCTGCCGAGTACGAAAACTACCGCAAGCGCTCCACCCGTGAGGCTGACCAGAAGTTCAACGATGGCATTTCGTTCGCCGTGAACCAGATCATCCCCATCCTGGACACGCTGGATATGGCCTCCAACGCCCCCACCACCGACGAGAACTACAAAAAAGGCGTGATGATGACGCTGGACAAAGCCGCCAAGGCGCTGGCTGCGTTGCATGTAGAAGAGATCGAGGCGCTGGGCAAGCCCTTTGACCCCAACTTCATGAACGCCGTGCAGCAGATCCCCGCCCCGGACGGGCAGGAGAGCGGCACCGTCATCACGGTCTACCAGAAAGGCTATAAGCTGGGCGACAAGATCGTCCGCCATGCAACCGTTGTGGTGGCTGAGTAAGCAAAAAAAGCTTCCCCGCTCCCAAAGGAGCGTTCCAATAAACATCCGCTTTTCACTCAAGCATGAGATAAACAAGTTCTTTATTGAGAGGAGACTTCATTTATGAGCAAGATTATTGGTATTGACCTTGGTACGACCAACAGCTGCGTGGCTGTTATGGAAGGCGGCGAGCCCGTCGTGATCGCAAACTCCGAGGGTGCCCGCACCACCCCGTCCGTGGTCGGCTTTACCAAGACCGGCGACCGTCTGGTCGGCCAGGTCGCAAAGCGTCAGGCCGTCACGAACCCGGAGAACACCGTTGCTTCCATCAAGCGTTATATGGGCACCGACCACAAGGTGACCCTGAACGGCAAGGAGTACACCCCCCAGCAGGTCAGCGCGATGATCCTGCAGAAGCTGAAAGCCGATGCTGAGGCTTACCTGGGCGAGCCTGTTACCGAGGCCGTTATCACGGTTCCTGCATACTTCAACGACAGCCAGCGTCAGGCAACCAAGGACGCCGGCACCATTGCGGGCCTGAACGTCAAGCGTATCATCAACGAGCCCACTGCCGCTTCTCTGGCATACGGCATTGATAAAGAGGAAGACCAGAAGATCATGGTCTACGATCTGGGCGGCGGCACGTTCGATGTCTCCATCATTGAGATGGGCGACGGCGTGACCGAGGTCCTGGCCACCAATGGTGATACCCACCTGGGCGGCGATGACTTCGATGAGCGCATCATCAACTGGATGGCAGACGCGTTCCAGACCGAGAACGGCATCGACCTGCGCAAGGACAAAATGGCCGCTCAGCGCCTGAAGGAAGCTGCCGAGAAAGCAAAGATCGAGCTGTCCAGCGCGATGAGCAGCCAGATCAACCTGCCGTTCATCACCGCGGACGCTACCGGCCCCAAGCATCTGGATATGACCCTGACCCGCGCAAAGTTCAATGAGCTGACCGCTGATCTGGTCGATCGTACCATGGGCCCTGTCCGCAAGGCTCTGCAGGATGCAGGCCTGCGTCCCTCTGACCTGAAGAAAGTCCTGATGGTCGGTGGTTCCACCCGTATCCCCGCTGTCTACGATGCCGTGAAGAAAGAGCTCAACTGCGAGCCGTTCAAGGGCATCAACCCCGATGAGTGCGTGGCTGTCGGTGCTGCCATCCAGGGCGGCGTCCTGCAGGGCGATGTCAAGGGCCTGCTGCTGCTGGATGTCACCCCGCTGAGCCTGGGCATTGAGACCCTGGGCGGCGTCTGCACCAAGATCATCGACCGCAACACCACCATCCCCACCCACAAGAGCCAGGTCTTCTCCACTGCCGCGGATAACCAGCCCTCTGTTGAGATCAACGTCCTGCAGGGCGAGCGTGAGTTTGCCCGCGACAACAAGAGCCTGGGTGTCTTCCACCTGGATGGCATTGCTCCGGCTCCCCGTGGCGTGCCTCAGATCGAAGTTACCTTTGATATCGATGCAAACGGCATCGTAAAGGTCAGCGCGAAGGACCTGGGCACCGGCAAGGAGCAGAACATCACCATCACCGCTTCCTCCAACCTCTCCAAGGAGGACATCGACAAGGCCGTCAAGGAGGCCGAGCAGTTCGCCGCTGAGGATAAGAAGAAGCGTGAAGAGGTCGATATCCGCAACGGTGCCGACCAGATGGTCTTCCAGACCGAGAAGATGCTGAAAGAGAACGGCGACAAGATGCCCGCTGACGTCAAGACCGAGGCGGAAGCAAAGCTGGCCGAGCTCAAGACGGCTGTTCAGTCCGGCTCCATCGACGACATCAAGGCAAAGCAGGAGGCCCTGAGCCACGTCTTTGAGAAGATGTATCAGGCCGCTTCCGCTGCACAGGCCGCTGGCGCACAGCAGCCCGGCCCCGATGCTGGCGCAAACAACAACCAGCAGAAGCCCAACGACGACGGCGTCGTGGATGCGGACTTCAAGGAAGTCTAAACGCTGACACAAACGGCACGGCACCCGGCCAAACCGGAGGGTGCGGCGGCCGATAAGCAACCCAAAAGCCGCTCCGGTTTTGGCCGGGGCGGCCTTTGTGGGTTTAAAACCTCTCAGTCTCGCTGCGCTCGCCAGCTCTCCTGACAGGGGAGCCCTTGGCAGGCCGGGCAGGTCTGTACAGACCGCTGGAAGCTTTCTGTGCGAGAAGCAGCAGTGCGCTGCTGTGATGGGGAGGTTGTGCGACTAATTGAGAGGTGAGTGGATATGGCACAGGAAAAGCGTGATTACTACGAAGTGCTGGGGGTATCCAAGACCGCCACGGATGCGGAGATCAAAAAGGCTTACCGCAAGCTGGCAATGAAATACCACCCGGACTATAACCCCGGCGATAAAGACGCCGAGGAAAAATTCAAGGAAGTCAATGAGGCAAACGAGGTCCTCTCGGACCCCAAGAAGCGCCAGCTCTATGACCAGTATGGCTTTGCGGGCGTAGACCCCAGCCTATGCGGCACAGAACGGCGGCGGCCCGGGCGCGGGCGGTTTTGGCGGCTTTGGCGGCGACGGCGTGGATCTGGGCGATATCTTCGGCGATATCTTCGGCGGCGGTTTCGGCGGCTTTGGCGGTTCGTCCCGTCAGGCCAACCCCAACGCCCCCCGCAAGGGCCAGGACATCCGCGTGCGGATCACCCTGAGCTTTGACGAGGCCGTGCACGGCTGCAAGAAGAACATCACCATCACCCGCCAGCAGGAGTGCACCGAGTGCCACGGCACCGGCTGCGCCGCCGGCAGCAGCCCCGAGACCTGCCCGGACTGCGGCGGCCGCGGCTATGTGATGCGCCAGCAGCGCACCCCCTTTGGCGTGATGCAGACCCAGCAGCCCTGCTCCCGCTGCGGCGGCAAGGGCAAGCTGGTCAAGAACCCCTGCAAGAGCTGCCACGGCAGCGGCAAGACCGCGACCAAGAAGACACTGGAAGTCTCCATCCCCAAGGGCATCGACGACGATCAGAGCTTTGCACTCCGCGGCATGGGCGATGCTGGTGCCAACGGCGGCCCCTCCGGTGATGTCATCGTGATGGTCACCGTCCGGCCCGATCCGCTCTTCCAGCGCGATGGCTATGATGTCTGGGTCACGGTGCCCATCACCTACAGCCAGGCTGTGCTGGGTGATAACGTTACCGTGCCGATCCATCGACGGCAAGGTGGAGTACACGGTGCCGGAGGGCACCCAGAGCGGCACCACGTTCCGCCTGCGTGGCAAGGGCATCCAGTATGTGAACGGCCGCGGCCGGGGCGACATGTACGTCAAGTGCGAGGTCGAGATCCCCAAGAAGCTGAACAAGGTCCAGCGTGAGGCCCTGAAGAAATTTGAGGGCACCCTGAAAGAAGACAACTACGAGACGCAAAGGCTTCTTCAAGCGGCTGAAAGACATGTTTGCATAAAAATGCGTATCGAAAGGAGACTTTCCCGAAAGAGAAAGTCTCCTTTTTGTGTATAGAAAAGGGGCAAATCAGAGAGTAAAAATTTTCGAGAAACATTGGCAGAAGAATTAAAGAAGCCTGAATTTAAAGAAGAATGGGAAAAATTAAAACAGCGAAAAAAATCAAATTTGGATGAAGAAGCTCAAAATAAGAAAGTATAAAAAACGGAGAAGACTCCCTTTATGGGGAATCTTCTCCGTTTTTGCTAAAGATAGGCGCTCTTCAAATATGAAAAATCAGGTCGCATAGACCACAAGGGCATTGATAATTAAACCGACACCACTCAAGCACGAACTCACGACGCAGATGGAACAGCCAATATCATAGATAGCATTTGCAGTGCTCTTAGCCATGTGTGCATCTAAGGCATCCATGCCGGTTTTTGTCCAAGTTTTAGGATTCTTTTGACGATAATCGCGGACAGCGGTAATACCCTTATACCAGCCATAGAAAGGAACAAACCAAGCGCAGAAAGCCTGTATGGCAGTTGCGCCGCCTTCGGTGTAAGTCATTTCTTCCTCAGACATGACGCAGTAATTAGCGGGCATCATCATTTTGGCTTCCATAATCATTACTCCTTTACAAAGCAAATATCCAAAGCGATGCAGGGGAGTGCATCGTTTATCCAATTAAAAATACCGCAAAATCGAATAAACTTTACAGGATGAGCAGGATGGCGCTCAGGGGGGCAAAGGCTACCACCATGGCGGTGGAAACACCGTCGCGCAGGAAGTTGGCGGGGGGGATTTGGCCATATCAGCGGCGATGGCGTCCGAAGCGCGGCCTGCCACGGTGAGGAAATTGCCCGCACGGTTCTTCTTGACGCTGAGCCAGTCCTTGGCCTGGGAGATGCCCCACAGGTAGCTGGAGCCCAGCACCACGGCACCTACGACGGTGGCGGCTGCATCTGGTCGTAGTCGTTGTCGGCGATCAGCTGATCCAGACCAAAGTTATAGTTGCGGAAGTCCACCACGTCGATGTCCGCATAGTTGGCTGTGAGGTAAGGCACGAAACTGTTGGCATAGCTGTCCTTGATGACAAGGATCTTTCCCGCGCCGTCACCCTGCACCCGGCTCAGGCCGTTGTTGCCGTGCAGGAACATGGCGTACTTATCATACACCTCGAGCTTGTCGGTGATCGTACAGGCCGGTGACGGTGCCATCCGTGGGCTGGCCGGGGCCGGTGACGTTCCAGATCGTCAGGCTGTTCTGCAGCTCGTAGTAGGTGATGGTGTCGGGTTCGGCATTCCAGGTGCGGGCCTTGGAGTAGTGGGTGCCGTAGAAGCGATCGCGGTCAGGGCCGTGTGGGCATCCCGGTCAAAGGGGGTCAGGCCCAGCGTCTCACAGAACTGCTGGTAGGCGTAATAGGCCCCCAGCGTTGTCCAGTGGTGGTCGGTGCGGTAGTAGAGGTATTCGTCCTTTGTGGGCCGTCAGGGGTGGGCAGGACCACATGAACCGCCCCTCCGGCGGCCTGCCCCTGGCGGCGCTGGAAAGCTGGTCGAGATACGGTTCCTCATCGGAGGAGCGGGGCGCCCGCCGGGACATTCTCAGGGTAGACCACGGAGGCCGACGGCACCAGCATCAGGTTCACCCTGCCCGGGTAGCGCTGGCAGAGGGATTCCAGGGCGGCGGTAAGGTTCTTGGGCAGGGCGCGGGTTCCTCGCTGGAGAGCAGGCTGTAATGCGGGGCGAACATCTGGTGCTCCCGGCCCAGCAGGATGCCGCCGCTCGGTCTTCTGGAAGAGGGCTGTCTCCGCCGCGCTCTGCAGGCTGATCCACTCGTCGCGGCCAAACACCTGATCTTTGACATATCGGGTGTAGCTGGTAAAGTAATTGTTCAGCCCGTCCGCGGACACGGCGGTCAGCTTCGGCCGCTGGGCAGGGTGGTGTTTTCCAGCTCGCTGTACGCGCGGTCGGGTGTGGCAAGATCCAGCACGAACAGCCCAAGGAAGAACAGCCCGAACGCCACCAGCACCGGGTACTGCCGCAGGGAGGCGCGCTTTTTTTGTGTGCTTTTCCATTCAAAAATGCCTCCCTCAGAAGTTGAAATACAGGAATGGGCTGTTGGTGCTGCCCACCACATAGCCGTGGAGAGTACCAGCAGGAACAGCACCGCGGCCACACTTGTCACGGCGCGGCGGCGCAGAACGTTCCAGATCTTTTCGATGAGCGGGGTGCAGCACAGCACGATTACCGCCAGCAGCACGCCGTAGTTGCGCAGGAAGTACAGCGGCGCCCGCCCGAAGGGAGGAAGAGCTTGCGGAACAGCAGCCCGAAGGACACCCCGGCCTCGTTGCCCACAAACATGGCCCAGCCCACCACCACAAGGAACATGGTGTAGATGTGGGGCCAGACTCTGCCTTTTTGCAGGTATTTGAGCAGGAACAGCTTCTCGATGGCCAGCAGCACAAAGTAATACAGGCCCCAGCAGATGAAGTTCCAGTCTGCACCATGCCAGATGCCGGTGAGCAGCTCGACAATGAACAGGTTGAAGATCTGCCGCTTGAGGCCCTTGCGGTTTCCGCCCAGCGGGATATACACATACTCGCGGAACCAGCCGGACAGGGTCATGTGCCAGCGCCGCCAGAATTCGGTGATGGAGGCGGAGATGTAGGGGAAGTTGAAGTTCTGGGGGAAATCGAATCCCAGCATCTTGCCCATGCCAATGCCCATCATGGAGTAACCGGAAAAATCAAAGTAGAGCTGGAGCGAGTAGGCGATGACACCCAGCCAGACCAGCGCCGTGGACGCATTGGCAAGGCCCACAAAGGTGGTGGAAGGGCTGTCGGCAATGCCGATGATGTCTGTCCAGAGCGCGCCGACGGTGTCCGCCAGCAGGACTTTTTTTGCCAGGCCGAAAGTGAACAGGGTCATGCCTTCCTCGATCTGCTTGCAGGTTGTAGCGGCCATGGTAGACATGCAGCTGGGCCGAGACATCCCGATACTTGACGATGGGGCCCGCGATGAGCTGGGGGAACATGACAACATAAGCGCCGAAGTCGATGATGTTGTGCTCAGTCTTTACCTCCCGGCGGTAGACATCAATGGTATAGGAAAGAGTTTGGAAGGTATAGAAAGCTGATGCCCAGCGGCAGGACGCTGATGCCCTGAATGGCCGCAAATCCGGTGCCCAGCAGGCTGTTGATGCTACGCAGGACAAAGTTTGCGTACTTGAAGTAGAACAGCATCCCCAGGCTGGCTGCAAGGGCGACCAGCAGCAGCACCTTGCGCACGCCGGGCTTTGCGTCAAACGCTTCCAGCCCCAGGCCGCAGAGATAGTTGATGAGGATCAGGGCCAGCATGACCGGGAAGAAGCGCACCTCACCCCAGCAGTAGAACACGAGGCTGCACACAAAGAGCACCGTATTCTTGAGCTTTGCCGGCGCGAGATAGTACAGCGCCAGCGTGATGGGGAGGAACCGGAACAAAAACAGGATGGTGCTGAAAACCACGGCGTCAGCCTCCTTTTTGTGGTGATGAAAAAGACCGATGCCGCAGATGGCACCGGCCGGCAGCAAAAAGCTGCCGATTTCAGTTTTATTTGACTCTCCGAGTGCGCTGTCCACCGCGCTGCTCAGGTCAGCAGAGCACTCGTTGGAAGCGATGACCATGACCACAAGGTCGCTGTCCTTGAAGCCGATCACGGCATTCTCCACATTGGACTGGGCCTGTGCGAACTCAGCGTAGTTGCCGTAGAACGCTACCTGATCCTGCTGGTAGGCAGTCAGCTGAGGGTTTGCAACATCCTCAGCCTTGCCGTCAGCAGCTTCGACGACCAGCACGAGGCCGGCATCGCCGTTGTCGTTGCTTTTGACGCCCTTGTAGCTGGTGACATCGGCAGAATGTTGAAATCGTACTCGATGTTCATGGCAGCGATCTCAAACTGGTTGGAGATGGGGTTGGTGTCCAGCAGGGTCTCGAAGGGGGCGTTCAGGGCATCGGTGCTGTTGTCCTCGCCCAGCGGGATGCTGGAGCCTGGCTCAGCACAGTGGAGGCAGGCCAGATGGACGCGCCTGCAGAAGAAGCCGGTAGAACCGGAAGAAGAACCGCAGCCTGCCAGCAGAGCACAGCTCAGGGCCAGCGGCAGTGGATAAGATGATTTTAGCACGAAGTTTTCATGGATTATTCCTTCTTTTATCTATTTTACACCGGTTCGCCCACGCGGAAGAGTTTCCGACAACGAACCATTGTTATCTTACCATATCAAAGCCCGAATATGCAAACGGCAGGCAGAAGATTTTACGGTTTCTTCACCAGCGCTTTGCCGCTCAGCCCGCGATCTGCTGCAGGGCGGCGATATAGTCCTCAAAGCACAGGCCGCTGGCGTTGATCTTTGCGGCATTTTCCGCGCCCACATACCGCCAGTGCCAGGGCTCGTAGGTGATCTCGGTGGCATCCTCGGCCCCCTGGGGGTAACGCAGGATAAAGCCATACTCGGCGGCGTGCTCACACAGCCAGCGGAACACGGCCGTGTTTTCAAAACCCTCGTCCAGGCCGGTGTGCTCCGGGCCGTTCAGGTCGGCGGCCAGGCCGCAGTTATGCTCGGAGTAGCCCCCGGCGGGTTGACGATGGCGGCGGCTTTTTCCTTGGCGGTGGCCTCGTCATAGCCCTGCTGCGGTAATAGTTGGTCTTTTTCTCGTAGAGATTGGTCTGGTAGGACACGCTGCGGTAGCCGCTCTGCATCCAGACGGTCACGTTCTCCGCAGCAGCAGCCTTCTGCAGCTCCAGAAAGGCATTGCAGGCCACGGTCTGCAGGGTCTTGTTCACTGCGGTCTTGGAGCCGCACTCAGCGGTCTCAAAGGTGTAGTTTTCCGGCATCTGATTGGTGTGGTTCACAAGGATCATCAGCGGGTCGGCCAGCATGGCCTTGGCCTCGGCGGCAGTCAGGCCCAGCAGGTTGTCCCGGCCTCCACGCTCCGGCGGCGGCTCCGCTCACGGCCTGCTTTTTGCCGAACAGGCCGTTGGTGGCGGCCTCGCTGGCCGCCGTGCTGGAAGCCGCGGGCAGGGCGGACGCCGCCGACGGCAGCCGGGGCACGGGGGCCTTGCGGTGGAGCAGGAAGAGACCCCGCCCACGAGGACGCAGACTGCAAGCGTCAGCCCGGCGATGCGGCGGATGGCGCGGTTGCGTCGCCGCCGCCGGATCTCTGCCCGGGTCAGGCGGCGGCGGTGGATGGGGAAGATGGATTCATGTGGGACCTTCTTTCTAGGTTCAAAACGGATAAAATACACAACTCGGGGGCATCCTAAGCCCGGGAGGTGACAGACGATGAAACTGACACCGCGGGAATACGCGCGGCGGGTGAAGCGGGTCAGCCCGCGCTCACCTCTGGGCTCCGACTGCCTGTGGGCCTTCTTTGTGGGCGGCGGCATCTGCCTGCTGGGCGAGGTGCTGCGCGGGTGGTATCTTGGCATGGGGCTGGAAGCCCAGCTTGCCGGTACCCTGACCAGCTGCACGCTGGTGGCCCTCGGCCCTGTTTACCACCCTGGGGCTCTACCAGAAGCTTGCTGCCAAGGCCGGGGCCGGCTCGCTGGTGCCCATCACGGGCTTTGCCAACGCGGTGGTCAGCGCGGCCATTGAGTTCAAGCCCGAGGGCAGGGTCTTAGGCACCGGAGCCAAGATGTTCACCATTGCAGGGCCGGTCATCGTGTACGGCACGCTGGCCGCGGTGGTCTACGGTGGGGTGCTCTGGCTGCTGGGCGGCTGACCGCTCTGTCTACAATACGCCTGCCGGGATGCAAAAATTGCAGTTTTCCGGCAGAGCGGATGGAGCAGAATATCGCACGAGCGCTATTATAGCACAAATCCCAAAGAAAAACAGCCCTGAAAGGGGGAAAAATCATGGCGACCCGCCGGGGTGACACCCTGATCTTCCCAAAACCGCCTGTCATCGCCGCACACGCCTGCATCGGCGGCAAAAAGGAGGGCGAAAGCCCGCTGGCGGCAGAGTTCGATGAGCTGCACAGCGACAACCGCTTCGGGCAGGCCAGCTGGGAGGCCGCTGAAACGCAGCTTTTGCAATTACAGACGGCGCGGCTCTGCCTGAAAAAAGCCCACGCCACCGAAAAGGATGTGAGCCTCCTGCTGGCCGGAGACCTTCAGGCCCAGTGTACGGCTTCGGGCTACGCCGCCCGGACGCTGGGCCTGCCCTTTGCGGGGCTGTTCGGGGCCTGCAGCACCATGGCCGAGGCGCTGGGTGTTGGGGCCTGCCTGTGCAGCGCCGGAATGGCAGACGGCCTGCTGGCCATGACCTCCAGCCACTTCTGCACCGCCGAGCGACAGTTCCGCACCCCGCTTTCCTACGGAGCCGTGCGCACCCCCACCGCCCAGTGGACTGCCACAGCGGCAGGGGCCTGCCTGCTCCGCCCCGCCGGGCAGGGGGTTGGCATCCGGGCCGTGACCTTTGGCCGGGTGCAGGATCTGGGCATCCGGGACATCAACAACATGGGGGCCGCCATGGCTCCGGCTGCAGCGGCAACGCTCCTGCGCTACCTCACCGATACCAACACCCGGCAGGAGCCGCAGGAGTTCGATGCCATCTGCACCGGCGACCTGGGCCATGTGGGCAGTCAGCTGTTCCGGGAGCTGCTGGCCGCCGAGGGCCTGGTGATGAAAAACCATATCGACTGCGGCGGCATCCTCTATGATGCCGCCCGGCAGAACGTCGGTGCACAGCGGTGGCTTCTGGGCCGGGGCTGCTGCTGTGCAGCAGTCTCTGCGGGCATCATCCTGCCGAGGCTGGAGCGGGGGAGGCAGCGCCGGGTTCTCTTTCTGGCCACGGGCGCGCTTATGAGCCAGACCACGTTTTTACAGAAAGAGAGCATCCCGGCCATTCGCATCTGGTGGAGCTTGCTGCCCCGGAGTGAACAGACCGGAGGATGAACACATGAACTATTTCTGGGCATTCGTCGTCGGCGGGGCCATCTGCGTGGTGGGCCAGCTCTTGATCGACTTGACGCCCTGACCCCCGCCCGCGTTTTGACAGGCTATGTGGTGGCCGGGGTGGTGCTTTCCGCCATCGGGTGGTATGCCCCGCTGGCCGAGTTTGCGGGCTGCGGGGCCACCGTGCCCCTGCTGGGCTTCGGGCATCTGCTGGCCAAAGGGGTGCGCACCGCCGTGGCCGAAGAGGGTGCCATCGGCATCCTGACCGGCGGACTGACCGCCGCTGCTGCAGGCATCACCACCAGCCTTGTCTGCGGCGTGGTCTGTTCGCTGGTGGGCCGCAGCCACGACCAGAACTGAAGCAGAACTCTTCCTGGGACGAACACGATCGTCCTTTTCGAAGCATGGTACACTTTTCCAGAAAAGGAGATGATAGTCATGCGCGAGACTCTTGCAACGATCTTATGGGAGGGCTGGACAGCCCTCGTGCTCTGCGCGGCGGCGGTGTTCCTGCCCGGCAGCGAGGCATCACCACCAGCCTGGCCCGGGCTGGTACTGGCGGCTGGTCCTGCTGGGCGTTCTGGGCGCTGGCAGAGCAGCCCGCGCCCCTGCCCCCGGAACAGCTGCTGGAAAAACAAAAACCCCCGTATCGGATTCCCGATACAGAGGTTTTGTTCGTCAGTCGATCACTTGATCTGTCGTAAATCAGGCGTTCTTGTTTGCACGCTTGGCCATACGGCTGATCTTGCGAGAAGCGGTGTTCTTCTTGATGACACCCTTAGCGCGAGCCTTGTCGATCGCGGAAACAGCAGCCAGGACAGTTGCGTCCTTGTCAGCGGCTTTAGCATCGATGGCAGCGTCTGCCTTCTTGACGACTGTTTTCAGGTTGGTCTTAATGGCCTTGTTGTGAGCCTGCTCTGCAGCAGCCTGCACGACGCGGTCCTTCTGAGATTTGATGTTAGGCATTCGTTCCACCTCCTTGGCTACCTATAACAGCGCACCTTATGATACCATATTTGCCGTACCAGCGCAAGCCTTTTTTGAATTTTTGTTTAGAATTTTTTCATTTTCCCATACTTCTGGTACCGTTTGGGCGGGAAAAGCGCCCCTCCGGCGGAAATTCAGCCGGATAAGGGGGATGCAAAATGCGTTTGACAACATGACCGCCGATGAACTGTTCGCGCCAGCCGGGTCAAAACCCCCTGCCCGGCGGAGTGCGCGTGGCAACGGCCCGTCAGGGCGGCGTGACGATCACCCGGGTAGAGATCGCGCGGGAGGGACTGGCGCGGCCGCGAGGCCGGTATGTGACGCTGGAGGTGCCCAGCGTCAGCGTGCTGGACGAGCGGGACAGCGGTGTGATCGAAGCCGCGGCGGCAGAGCTGCGGGCCCTGCTGCCGCCTGAAGGCCCGGTGCTGGTGCTGGGGGTGGGCAACCGCCGGGTCACGGCAGATGCTTTGGGTCCCCGCACGGTGCAGAAGGTGTTCGTTACCATGGGGGCCGGGCAGCCGCCTGCCGCTGCCCGGCATCCGGCCCGTGGCGGCTGTGGCTCCCGGGGGTTTCCGCGGCCACGGGCCTGAGCTTACAGCAGCTGGCCGGGGCACTGGTACGGGAGCTCCGCCCCGCCGCCCTCCTCTGTGTGGACAGCCTTTGCTCTGCGGAGCCGGAGCGGCTGGGCCGGACGCTCCAGTTCTCAGACACCGGGCTCTGCCCGGCCCAGCCCGACCGCTCGCAAGCATCTGGATGCCGCCCGGCTGGGGGTGCCTGTGCTTGCGGCGGGCATCCCCACCCTGATGGAAGCCCGGGAGGGCAAAGATTTGGTGGTCACGCCCCGGGAGCTGGACAGTGTCATCGCCCACGGGGCCGCTCTGCTGGGCACCGCCATCAACCGGGCTCTTCAGCCCGGGCTGACGGTGGCGCAGCTGTGTTGGCTGACGGGCTGACTGCATAGAATGGTCATAGCATTTTGACGGGGAGGGGATGGCCATGAGCGGCAGACAGAGCGGGGCGGCACGGAGCGGACAGGCCAGCTGGGGGCATTCCTGCTGGCGTTGGCCCTGCTGCTGGTGCTGACCGTTTTTGCCCACCGGGTGGTGCTGGGGCTGGCGGCGGTCATTGCAGGGCCGCTGCCTGCCGCCCGGACCGCCCTCTCCCTGAGCCGGAAAGCCATGCAGGAGGCAGTCCCGACGAGACACCGGGCAGCATTGCCTCAGAGCCCGCCCCGGAGTCTGCCCCCGAAGCCGCCGCCCCGCCGCCAAGACCGGCATGGAAAGCTATCTTGCAGCCTTGGAAGCCGACGACGCCCGCCCCGCGGATGCAGGTGCCGTGCAGGAAAAGACTTATCCCGCACGGCAGCGGCGAAAAATATATCCCCTGCGGCGGAGGCAGTATCAAAAACAACACCCGTGTCCCGGCGGCAGAAGTGGCGGCGGAAATCACAAACCCTTTGCCCTTTGCGGTAGAGTGGAACAGCCCTGATCCGCAGATCTTCATTATGCACACCCACGCCACGGAGGACTACCGACTTTCCGCCGGGCTGTGGTACCGCCCGGGTGACGGGGCCCGCAGCACCGATCGCAGCATCAATATGTGTGCGGTGGGCCGGGTGATGGCCGACACGCTCAACGCTGCAGGGCTCAACACCCTGCACGACGAGACCCTGAACGACTACCCCAGCTATACCGGCAGCTACGCCAACAGCCGGGCCGTGGTGCAGCAATATCTGGAAAAGTACCCCAGCATCAAAATCGTGCTGGATGTCCACCGGGACGCCATTGAAACGGAGAGCGGTACCCGGATGGCCCCGGTCTGGGCCGGGAGCGGGGCGGGGAGCAGGCCGCGCAGGTCATGATCATCTGCGGGTGTGACAATGGCGGGAGCGTCCAGCCTGCCCAACTGGCGGCAGAACCTCCGCTTTGCGGCCCGGCTGGGAGACGGCGATGGAGGGCCTTTACCCCGGGGTTCACCCGCCCGGTGCTGTTCAGCTACCGGTATTACAACCAGGACCTGACCACCGGCAGCCTGCTCATTGAGATCGGCGGCCACGGCAACAACCTCAACGAGGCCCTCCGGGCCGGGCAGCTGGCAGCGAATGGACTGGTGGAAGCGCTGCGGGGATAAAAAAAGGCCGCTGCGGGGACCTGGCGCGGCATTTTTTTTTGCTTATTCAAACACGATGCAGCCCAGAATCTTCTTGCCCAGGCGCCGGATCTGCTCGTTCTGGTCGTTGACGGCGGTGTAGGGGAGCAGGTGCAGTCTGCGGCCAGCACAATGGCGTCGGCGCTGGTCACCTGCGGCACGGTGGCCGCACAGGTCAGGATGCTCTCGGCGGCGGTAACCACCTGTGCCCGGAGGGCACCGGTATCCTGCAGGGGCGGCTGCCAGCGCGGTGAGCTGATCAGCGGGCAGGTCGCCCGTAATGAGGATATGCTTTGCCTCCGGGGCTCGGCTGGCGATGGTGGCCGCCATCAGGCGGATCATCTCAGCATCGGTGCTGCCGTCCGGGCGGTGCTCCATCCGGTCAAGGGCGGCGTCCAGCTGCTTGCTCTGCCGGGTCTTCCCGCTGGCCAGGGTGCCAAGCAGGGGCAGGCGGCAGGTGTCCCGCAGCTCTTTGCCGGAGTAGACTTTGCCCTGCACGAGGAACTGCACGGTGCCCGCGCCGCAGACCAGCACGATGCCTACCAGCAGGCCGATGAGGCCAAACTTGAGCACGGCGGAGGAGATGCGGGTGGACTGGAGCACGGGCTCTTCCGTGCTTTCCCCCCCTTTGGTGGTATCTTCAAAGTTGCTGTCCAGCCGGGTGCGGCTCTGCTGCAGCTGGTCGATCTGGGTCTGCAGGGAGAGCAGGTTCTGGCTGTTTTCCGTCTGTGCGTCCCGCAGGTCGGTGGAGACGGTGCTGTAACTGCTCTGCGCGATGACACTGATGGTGTGGCTGCCCACCGAGGCCGTGATATTGGCGTTCATGGCATTCACCTGCCCAGCAGGGCGGCCAGAAGGTTGCTGGAAGTCTGCTCACTGCTGCTCATGACCCCGTAATGGCCAGCAGGTGAGTGTCCGGGTCAGAAGAAATGGTCACCAGCTCCCGCAGGTAGCGCTCCTGCATGTTGAACTGTTGAGCCACCTCGCTCAGGGTAGAGCTGTTTCCCAGCAGGGAAGCGTAGGCGGAAAGGACAGAATCGGTGCGGTCCGGATTCTGGTAGGCCATGCCGGGCTGGATCTGATAATTGGTGGTCACATAGAGGTCGGCCTGTGCCACCCGGACTGTAGGCGGTCCAGATTATTCCAGACGGAATTCTCAGCGTACTCCTGCGCATTTCTGGATGGCGTATTCGGTATCGCGCTGGCTTTTCTCGTTGTTGGCAATGTCGAGAGAATACTGCTGTTTGGCGGCCTCGTAACTCTCTTTTTTGCGGTTGTACTCGGCCAGCTCGCTTTCGTAGGCTTTCTGGGCATCCTGAGAGACCGCCCCGCCCCATGCGGTGTGTGCCCCGGCGGCCGCGCCAAAAATGATCGCGCAGGCCAGGGCGGCGGCAACATGGATCTGCCGGTATTTGCGCAGGAGCGTGAAAGTGAGCGCCACAAGGTCGATCTCGTCTTCCCTGCCCGTACGCGTAGGCTGGTTTTCCATCATGTTCTGTTTCATCCTTGTATCCTGTGTGGGAACGGTTTGTGCAGTCTGACTTCGTGTGGTGACAGACGGCGCACAATTTCAATTTACAAGATATCATGGAAACTGCCGGATTGCAAGGGGTTTTTGCACTTTTTAATTGACAAAGCGGCGCAAATGTGCTATTTTTAAAAACTAAAAAGCGAAGATCGGGAAAAGTAGCGCGGGCAGTCTGGCCCAGAGAGCGCGGCAGCAGCTGGGAGCCGCGCGCAGACACAGCGTGAACGAACACCCGGGAGCTGCAAACTGAACCCCGGCGGGCCGGAAAGCCCTGCCGCCAGTAGGCGCGCCGCACAGCCCTGCGTTACAGGGGCAGCGCTTATTGTGAAAAAGGAGCGCGTGAGCGACCGGAACACGCCCGGTAATTCAGGTGGCACCGCGGACATTACAAGACAGCTTGTTCGCCCTGAACTTTCAGGGCAAAAGCTGTCTTTTTCTTTTTATAAAAATCAGAAAGAGAGAAACACTATGGAACGTACTGAGATCGTTTCGCTGTACAAGAACACCCCGGCCGACGGCACGGTGGTCACCGTCTGCGGCTGGGCCAAGAACATCCGTGACTCCAAGAACATCGGCTTCATCGCCCTGTCGGACGGCGGCTGCTTCAAGACCCTGCAGGTGGTGCTGGAAGCCGGCAAGCTGGCAAACTATGAGCAGGTGGTCCACACCGGCCTGTACAGCAGCCTGCGTGTTGTGGGCCGCGTCGTGCTCACCCCGCAGGCCAAGCAGCCCTTTGAGCTGAACGCCGACAGCGTGGAGATCCTGGGCGACTGCCCGGCCGATGAGTACCCCCTGCAGAAAAAGAAGATGAGCATGGAGTACCTGCGCACCATGCCCACCCTGCGCCCCCGTACCAACACCTTTAACGCGGCGTTCCGTGTCCGCAGTGTGGCTGCTTACGCCATCCACAAGTTCTTCCAGGAGAACGGCTTCGTTTATGCCCACTCTCCGCTGCTGACCGCCTCCGACTGCGAGGGCGCCGGTGAGATGTTCCGCGTGACCACCCTGGACCTGGAGAACGTGCCCAAGAACGAGGACGGCACCGTGGATTACACCAAGGACTTCTTTGAGAAGCCCGTCAACCTGACCGTTTCCGGCCACTGGAGGCCGAGGCCATGGCCATGGCGTTCGGCAAGGTGTACACCTTTGGCCCCACGTTCCGCGCCGAGAAGAGCTTCACCACCCGCCACGCCGCCGAGTTCTGGATGATCGAGCCGGAGATGGCTTTCTGCGACCTGAACGGCTACATGGACACCGCCGAGGCGATGACCAAGTACGTCATCCGCTATGTACTGGACAACTGCCCCGATGAGATGGCCTTCTTCAACCAGTTCATTGACAAGGGCCTCATCGAGCGTCTGGAGCTGGTGGCCAACAGCGAGTTTGGCCGCATCACCTACACCGACGCCATCGAGATCCTGAAGAAGAACAACAAGAAGTTCCAGTTCCCTGTGGAGTGGGGCGTGGACATCCAGACCGAGCACGAGCGCTACCTGACCGAGGTGGTGTTCAAGAAGCCCGTGTTCGTCACCGACTACCCGAAGGAGATCAAGAGCTTCTATATGAAGCAGAACCCCGACGGCAAGACCGTGGCCGCGGCCGATATGCTGGTGCCCGGCATCGGCGAGCTGATCGGCGGCAGCCAGCGTGAAGAGGACTACGACAAGCTGGTGGCCCGCATGGACGAGCTGGGTCTGGACAAGTCCAGCTACGACTGGTACCTCAACCTGCGCAAGTTCGGCGGCGTGGAGCACGCCGGTTACGGCCTGGGCTTTGAGCGCATGATCATGTACCTCACGGGCATCCAGAACATCCGCGACGTCCTGCCGTTCCCCCGCACTGCCTACGGTTTCTAAAAATAGGAAATCAAAACGCGAAAGCTGTCGCCGAAAGCGGCAGCTTTTTTGATGAACGGCCTTGCCCTCTCCGTCATTGCTTGCGCAATGCCACCTTGCCCCCTCTGGCACTTTCGTGCCACCTCCCCCGGCCGGGGGAGTCTTTCAAAGGGAGAGGCCTTGGCAGTTCATGCGAAGTTTTCGGTTTCGCCAGAGGCTCTCCCTTTGGGAGAGCTGCACGCGAAGCGGCCTGAGAGGGCAAGCAATCTCATCTTTTTCAACAACGAGGTAACGTTCCGTGGAAAACATTTCGCCTGCACTGCTGAACTGGTTTTACGAAAACCAGCGCGTCCTGCCGTTCCGCACCGACCCCAGTCCCTATCACGTCTGGCTGAGTGAGATCATGCTCCAGCAGACCCGGGTCTCAGCGGCGCTGCCCTATTATGAGCGGTTCCTCGCCGCCCTGCCGGATATCCCGGCACTGGCCGCCTGTGAGGAAGAAAAAGCTGAATAAGCTCTGGGAGGGTCTGGGCTATTACAGCCGGGTGCGCAACCTGCAAAAGGCGGCCAGGATCGTCTGTGAGCAGTACGGCGGGGAGCTGCCAGCCGATTACGACGCCATCCGCGCCCTGCCCGGCATCGGGGATTACACGGCCGGGGCCATTTGCTCCATCAGCTTTGGCATCCCGGTGCCGGCGGTGGACGGCAATGTGCTGCGGGTGTTTTCCCGGCTGTATAATGACCCTGGTGTGATTACAGATCCGGCGGTCAAAAAAGCCTTTACAGCCCGGGTGATGGAGCATCAGCCTCCCGCCGCCCCCGGGGACTACAATCAGGCCCTCATGGAGCTGGGGGCGCTGGTCTGTGTGCCCAACGGGGCTCCGCTGTGCGAGCAATGCCCGCTGGCCCGCCTGTGCCAGGCCCGGGCGGCGGGCACGGCCCTCAGCCTGCCCCAAAAAAGGCCGCCCCCAAGGCCCGCAAGCTGGAAGACCTGACCGTGGCGCTGGTGGAGAGCCCGGCGGGCTTCCTCATCCAGCGGCGGCCCGAAAAAAAAGGCCTGCTGGCCGGGCTGTGGCAGCCCCTGCTCTGGGAGGGCACGGCCATGACCGCCGAACAGCTGCCGGCCGCCCTGACGGTGCTGGGCATCCACGGCATCACCGAGGCCAAGCCCATCCCCAAGGCAAAGCATATCTTCAGCCACATCGAGTGGCGCATGACGGGCTATACGGTCACGGTGGAGGCCCAGCCCGCGCCGGATGGCTGCATTTGGGCTACCCGGGAGCAGCTGCAAACGGAATACACCCTGCCCGGGGCGTTCAAGGCCTACAAAAAGCGGCTGGGTCTGGTGTGAGAAAAATTTAGGGTTTTGGTTGTAATTTTTTCAGGAAACGGGTATAATGAACTTAATTCGGACGGGTGCACCGGAACCTCGATGTATGGAGGATGCTGCGGATGATCTTTCTGGTAAAACTATCGCTCCACATGCTCTCAGCCATGTGGAAAGCAGCAGAGCTTCTGCTGCGGGTCTCCCGCTGGAAAAACAAGCTGAAACATCGTTTCGACCGAAAAAAAGGAGTGTGCTGAACCTATGAAGAAATCTTGTTTGATCGCTGTCGTCGCCGTGCTGGCCGCTGTGGCCGGTGCTCTGGGTGCTGTGGCCATCTATCTGCGCCGCCGCGAGAAAGAGCTGGATGAGTACGAGCGTTTGCTGTTTGGCGAGGACGACGCCGCAACGGTAGAAGACACTGCAGAACCCGCTGAGAGCCGCGGAAGAGGCTCCCGCGGAGGACAAGGCAGAATAAGAGAAGACCGAAAAACATACAGGGCGCACCGACAGTCTTGAGGGACTGTTTCGGTGCGCCCTTTTTCTTTGAGGAGTAGATATGAAACGATTTTTGCTGTGGCTGGTTGGCGTGGCGCTGGGCGTTGTGGTGCTGCTGGGGGGGCGGTGATGGCGGTGAGCTACGCCTTTACCACCCAGGGCTCCTGCCCGGCACCGGAGGTGCGGTTCGGGGATGAGGCGCTGGAAGTCAACGGGTACTGCTGGCAGGTGCCGCTGCTGAGTGGCCAGCTGGACAAGGTGTTTGCCAGCCCGGAGACCCTGACCGTGCAGAAGCTTGGCACTTTCTACGATGCGCACCCGGCCCTCACCCTGCCGGAGTGGGCCAGCTATGCCACCCTGACCATTGAGAACACGGCGGGCAGTGTGGTGTATACGGGCAGCGCGGGAGACTACGCGGGGTTTCTTTTCCCGGCCAACGGGGAGTACAAGGCCAGCCTGACCGTCTGGCGGCTCCCGGCGGGTGGAACGGTCACCCGGTTTGAGGGCGGCAATACCGGAGCCATCCGGCGGAACAGCCGCCTGGAAAAGCCCGCCAGGCCCACAGGCTGGTATGGCTTCTCGTTTCGGTTCACCCTGCAGGCCAGCGCCGAGATAGAGCTCTCGGCGGACCGGGTGGAGCAGGGCGGCATTGTGGGCGTGGCCATCACGGGCATGACCGGAGACACGGCTCCCACCGTGGAGACCGACCTTGGCAAGATCCAGTGCGCCCGGAGCCCCGGCGGCTGGCGGGCCTACATCCCGGCGGCTTACAATGCCTCCGCGGGCAGCCATGAGGTGAACATCACCGTCAACGGCGAGACGCTGACCAGGACCATCACGGTGCTGCCCAAGGATTTTGGCACCGTGGAGCTGGCCCCGGAGCCGGAGGCCCCGGAGGCCGCCAACAACGAGTTCCGCAACGCGGTCTGGCCCCTCTATGAGCGCCCGCGCGGGAAAAACTCTGGGCCGGCGGCTTTGCCTGCCCGGCGGAAAATTACATGAAGCTTGTGGATTTCGGGCAGGTCAAAGTGGTCAATGGCAGGCAGGGGAGCAAATCCAACTCCACCCGGCTCTACACCATCCCCGGCGACAGCTGCCGTGCCCCGGCGGCGGGCGTTGTGGTGCTGGCCCGGAACCTGGCCCTCACGGGCAACACCGTGGTCATCGACCACGGCTGCGGCGTGCGCAGCTACCTCTACGGCTTGCAGACCATCGCCGTGGGCGAGGGCGCTCTTGTGGAGCGGGGCCAGAGCGTGGGCTCCCTGGGCGAGGAGCTGACCATGGACTTCAAGCTGGGCAGCAAGAGCGTCAACCCCTGGCTGCTGTTCCAGTCCAGCGGCGGCCTGTTCTGGCGGGAAAATCAGTGAAAATCAGCAAAAAGTGGATGCCGCGCGTGATGCGGCATCCACTTTTTGCGGTAGAAAATGTTAGGAGATCGCGTCCACGTCCCACTTCATGCGGACGGCATCGGCACCGTCCAGCTTGATGTTCAGCGCACCGGCGTTGTCCATCACCTGCTGCGGAGTGCGGGCACCGCACAGCACGAACAGGCCCGGCACCATGCTGGCGGTCAGGGCAATGACCAGCTGCGCCATGGTGCAGTCGTATTTCCCGGTCAGGTCGTCCCACTTGGCCAGCAGGTCCAGCGCCTGCTTCCGGCGGGCAGGCTGGAAAGCAGGGGTTCGTGTTGCGGGTGCTGCCCTCCGGGTAGGTGGTGTCCATGGTCACCTTGCCGGTCAGCAGTCCCTGCTCCAGCGGGGAGTACGCCTGCACCGACACGCCCAGCTCCTTGCAGGTGGGCAGCAGCTGCTTTTCCACCCGGCGGGTCAGCAGGCTGTACTTCTCCTGAATGACATCCAGCTGGCCGTACCGGCAGTAGCCCCGGATCAGGTCAGCGGTCATGTTGGAAGCGCCAATGGCCCGGATCTTGCCCTGGGCTTTCAGCTTCATCAGGGCAGAGACGGTCTCTTCCAGCGGGAAGATGCTGAAGTCCGGGCTCTGCCAGTGGGTATACAGCACGTCAATGTGGTCGGTGCCCAGGCGCTTCAGGCTCTCCTCCACATCCTCGAGGATGCTTTTCTCGGACAGGTCGCGGTAGACCTGCACCCCGTCCACCACTTTGTGGAGGACCGGCGACTGGTGCCGCCACTCCAGCCCGCATTTGGTGGAGAGGATGATCTTGTCCCGGTCGAGGTGCTTCAGGGCTTCGCCCACCACTTCCTCGCTGTGGTACAGGCCGTAAATGGGGGCCGTGTCCACCCAGGTGATGCCCTGCTCCACGGCCGTGAGAACGGCTTTTACGGAAAGGGCGTCGTCGTTGTCGCCCCACCAGCTGCCGCCGCCAATGGCCCAGGTGCCCATCCCCAGGAACGGGGCGGACAGGCCACTTTTACCAATATTGCGTTTTTCCATAGTAATTCCCTCGCGCCAGTGTCCCTCCCCGTGTTGGGAGGCTCAAGATCCACTGGTGTATTTTTGTTGGATTTCTGAAATTGATTCAAAAACTGCGGCACAGGTGTTGTACCGCAGTCTTCTGAACCTGATGATTTAAATATTGCCAAATTCGCTCAGCTTTAATTCCTCGTTATGGGTTTCTGCCCAGCGGATGGCCCAATCGGAGGTGAACAGGAGCAGGCGGTTGCCTTTCATGTCCTCCACAGCCTTGGTGTCGCTGGTCAGGTCGAGGTCACGCAGGTTGTAGGTGTCCGGGTCGTTCTGGACCCAGCGCAGCTGCTCGAACGGGAGCTGCTGCATCCGGATCTCCACGTTGTACTCGGTGTTCAGGCGGTACTCCAGCACCTCCAGCTGCAGCACGCCGACCACGCCGACCACCACTTCTTCCATGCCGCCGCCCAGTTCGCGGAAGATCTGGATGGCGCCCTCCTGGGCGATCTGCTCCATGCCTTTCACGAACTGCTTGCGCTTCATGGTGTCTTTCTGCTCAATGCGGGCAAAGTGCTCCGGCGAGAACGTGGGGATGCCTGCAAACTGCACTTTCTTTTTGCCGGTGCAGAGGGTATCGCCAATGGAGAAGATGCCCGGGTCAAACAGGCCGATGATATCGCCCGCATAGGCCTCGTCCACGGGGGCCCGGTCCTGGGCCATCAGCTGGGTGCCGGTGGCCAGTTTGATGTTCTTGCCCTCCTGGACGTGGTAAGCTTCCATGCCGCGCTCAAACTTGCCGGAGCAGATGCGCAGAAAGGCAATGCGGTCCCGGTGAGCCTTGTTCATGTTGGCCTGAATCTTGAAGACAAAGCCGGAGAACTCATCGCGGCAGGGGTCCACGGGCTCATTTGTCAGGCTGTCCACGCGGGCCAGCGGGGTGGGGGTCAGCCGCAGGAAGTTTTCCAGGAACGGCTCCACGCCGAAGTTGGTCAGCGCCGAACCGAAGAAGACGGGGCTCAGCTCGCCTTTCAGCACCTTGTCGAGGTCAAACTCCTCGGCAGCGCCGTCCAGCAGCTCGATCTCATCCACCAGCTGCTGGTGCAGGTAGGGAGGTCAGCAGCTCGTCCAGTGCGGCATCGCCCAGTTCGGCCTCGGTCTCCTCGACCTTCTTCACGCCGTTGGCGCGGCCGTCGCTGGAGAATGCCAGCACCTTGCGGGTATTGCGGTCGAACACGCCCTTGAACTCCTTGCCGCAGCCGATGGGCCAGTTCATGGGGTAGGTCTTGATGCCCAGGATCTCCTCAATGTTCTCCATCAGCTCAAAGGGATCGCGGGCTTCGCGGTCCATCTTGTTGACGAAGGTGAAGATGGGGATGTGGCGCAGGGTGCAGACCTTGAACAGCTTGATGGTCTGGGCCTCGACGCCCTTTGCCGCATCGATGACCATGACAGCGGAGTCCGCCGCCATCAGGGTACGGTAGGTATCCTCCGAGAAGTCCTGATGGCCCGGGGTGTCCAGAATATTCACGCATTTGCCGGCATAGTTGAACTGCAGCACCGAGGAAGTGACGGAAATACCGCGCTGCTTCTCGATATCCATCCAGTCGGAAACAGCGTGCTTGGCGCTCTGCTTGCCCTTGACGGAACCCGCCTGATTGATGGCTCCACCGTACAGCAGCAGCTTTTCGGTCAGGGTCGTTTTGCCGGCATCCGGGTGACTGATGATCGCAAACGTCCGGCGGCGCTCGATCTCTTCACAATTTGTCATATGGTTTTACTTCTCCTCACGTATCATTGGTGATTCTCCGTAAACTGGCGCCCTCTCAGTCTGCTTCGCAGCCACGGATCGGCCCAGTTTCTATGGGAGTTTCTCCTGAAAATACACACAACGTTTATTTTAACAGAAAATGCACATGGATGCAAGAGTTTTTGCTATTTTTTCAGCAGCAGGCAGGGCAGCGGGGCGGTATCAGCCCAATTGGCAAAGCCGCAGACAAGGGCGGTGCACTGTTTCAGGGGCCGGGAGCGCATCCACCGGAGGATGTCCGTTTTTTCGTCTGTGCCGATGACCGTCCCCGCTGTAGAGGATCGCACTGACCACCCCGCCGGGCCGCACCGCCTGCAGGGCGGCTTCCAGCGCGGGGATGCTGCTGCCGGCGGTGGAGAACACCCCGTGGTCGGCACCGGGGAGCCAGCCAAAGTTGAACATCACGGCATCGACGGTGCCGGGCCGTAACATATTGTAAGAGGTTGGCGTGGCTGTCGCGGTGAAGCTCTGCCGTAAAGCCTTTTTGCGCCAGATGGGCTCGGGTGGAGGCAATGGCTTCGGGCTGGATGTCAAAGCCCAGCACCCGCCCGCCCCGGCAGCCGAGGCACAGGAACGCCGTATCCCCCCGTTGCCGCAGGTGGCGTCGATGCACAGCCGCGGGGCCGTGAGCCGGGCGGCGAGGAAATCCTGCACGAACCGGACGGCGGTCAGGTCCGGGGTGCGGCGGCGGACCAGCTGTGTGCCCTCGGGCTGGAAATCAAATTTGGCCCAGAATGCCGCCTCGCCCGGGTCTGTGGGCAGGGGAGCGGTAAAGACGGTGGCTTGTTCCCGGTCGTAGCCGTCGAGGGCCCGCAGGGCTTCTTTTAAGAGATAGGAGCCGTAGCCTTTCCGCCGCCACTGGGGCAGGATGCAGAACGCGCCAAAGGTTCCCCCTTTTGGGGTGGGGGTATTCTCTTTATACAGGGCGCAGCGCCCGATCTCGTCTTTTTCTCCTTTTCGCGGGCTTGTAGAGGGCAAAACCCGAATCGATTGAAATAATTTTCATAGAAGATTCGTTTTTTCGCAATCGCTGACGCCCAAAACCAATACCTGCCGGCAAAACAGGAGCGAAGCGCCGACCCACGAAAACGCCCGAGCCAAGCGCGTCAGCCCTGAGAGGGGCATCGAGCAAAAGCGAAGATGAACGGAGAGCTGATAAGACTACCTCTTCAATTTAAAATGACGAATGGGCGCATTTGTCAAGCAAAACAGTACGACCTTATTTCACACATTCTTCACGGCGTGAGCGATTGATTTTCACATTGGTGGTTACAATAGGGACAGTTCAAAGGAGATGGCGGCAAAACACCCCCCCGGAACGAGTCCCTTTGAGAAAGGATGTATCGCAATGGAAAATGAGAACAAATGGGAATACGATTATTCCTCTGCAAATAATTCACAGAACACTGCCGGTGAGACTGGCTACCCCAATGTGGGTTCCAGCGGCATGAACACCGCAAACACCGCCGCTACTTATGGCGAGGCGGATACCACCAACAACCGGAGTACACTGCCCCCGGCAGGATTCCGGCAACGGCGGCGTCACCCCGCCCCCGGCAGGCCCGGAACAGAACGCCGCGGCCCCGCCAAAGGGCAGCCCAAAAAGCAGAAGAAAGACCACAGCAAGCTGGCCAAGAGTGCGGTGGCGCTGGTGCTGGCGGCGGCCATGGGTTTTGTGGGCGGCTTTGCAGGCGCGCAGTTCGGCAATGGCGGCCACAAGGTCGTCATCCAGCAGGTGGAACGTTCGGACAGCAGCGCGGCTTCGGATTCCGTCGATGCCGCCGCGGATGGCACCACGGTGTCCAGCGGCATGACCACGGCGCAGGTGGCCAAGATGGTCAGCCCCAGCGTGGTGGTCATCACCACCGAGCAGGTGGTCTACTCCCAGTGGTCCTGGTACGGTCAGAGCCAGGTGGAAAGCGGCGCAGGCAGCGGTGTCGTGATCAGCTCGACGGCTACATCCTGACCTGTGCACACGTTGTATCGGGCGCGTCCAACATCACCGTGACCATCGGCGATACCGATTACCGCGACCGTGGTGGGCGAGGATTCACCAGCGATGTGGCTGTGCTCAAGATCGATGCCACTGACCTGACCCCCGCCACCGTTGGCAACAGCGACAGCCTTGCCGTGGGCGAGAGCGTGCTGGCTGTGGGCAACCCGCCTGGGTGAGCTGGGCGGCACCGTGACCAGCGGCATCGTCAGCGCCCTGAACCGCAGCGTGACCATTCAGGGCACCAGCTCCACCAACACCATGTCCCTGATCCAGATGGATGCCTCTGTCAGCCCCGGCAACTCCGGCGGCGGCCTGTTCAACATGAACGGTGAGCTCATGGGTCTGGTCAACGCAAAGTCCTCTGACAGCGATGCGGAGGGTCTGGGCTTTGCGATCCCCATCAACGATGCCATCAAGGTGGCACAGGATCTGCTGGAGAACGGCTATGTCTCCGGCCGCCCTACATGGGCATCACCTATCTGGCTGTGACCGATGCCCAGACCGCCGCACAGCTCAACGTCACTGCCTACGGCGTTTACGTTGTGGACGTTGTGCAAGGGCGGCCCCGCCGACAAGCCGGCCTGAAGACGGTGACCGCATCGTGAGCATCGACGGCACCGAGGTGGCCCAGAAGACCGATCTGGGCACCATCATCCAGCAGCACTCCGCAGGTGATACCCTTTCCATCACCGTGGCCCGGGAAGGCCAGATGCAGACCGTCAGCCTGACCTTGGGCGAAAAGAATAATTCTACCACAACTGCCGCTCAGCCCAGCAGCAGGAGCAGCAAGACGCTGAATCCGCCCAGGAGCAGCCGCCTGGGCCATAACGCAAAAATCATCAAAGGCGTGAACTGGTCAGAACTTTCCCCGCGGAAAGCTCGGCGGACCGTCTTTTTTTACCTGCCCCTTTTCAAAGATGGTCGCGCTGGTGGGCAGCAGCACGGTCTGCCCGCTTCGGATCTGGCTTTCGCCTCTCCACAAACTCGACGAAATACCGTCACTGAGCAGCTTCCAGCTGCCCTCCGGGCAGGGGGACGACCTGCGCCTGCCCGGTGGGGTTATAGTAGACGCACAGCGCCTGCCAGAGCGCGCCATCCCCGCAGTTTGCAGGGAGCTGCCAGCCCACAAGAGGCTGCTCCAGCGGGAAGAACTCGATGGCGGCAGGGCTGGCCTTGTCCAGCGCGCTCAGCCGGGGGAACGACCGCCCGCAGACCAATGAGCCCCGGTAGTAATCCACAAGGCTGTGGAACTGTTCGGCGCGGTGCCAGTCCAGCCGGTTGAGGGCCGGGGCTGGAGCGGTAGCTGTTGCCCTGGCCCTTCTTGGTGCGGGCAAACTCCTCTCCGGCCTGCCAGAAAGGCAGGCCCATGCTGGTCAGGTAGATCCCCGCTGCCAGCCGGTTCTGGGCCAGGGCGGTCTTGTCCACAGCGGCGAACTCCGGGCGGGCGTAGCGCACCATCAGGAGCTTATCCCACAGGGTAAAGTTGTCGTGGGCCGAGACGTAGCTGATGATCTGCCCGGGGCTGTGAGGCGGCAGGGCGCTGCTGCGGCACCAGGCCGCGACCGCAGCACCGATATCCCACAGGGCGCTTTCCTTGCCCTCCACATAGCCCGGCTCCCGGGCGTCGAAACAGCCGCCCTTGATGGCGTCCCGGGTGTTATCACAAAAGATCCCGATGCGCTCGTTCAGCATATTCAGATTGTTCTTTGTTGGCCTCGTACCGGTGGAGGGCGCTTAGCCGCCCTGCCACGGCTCACCGTACATCAGGATGTTCCGGCCGCCGGGCAGTTGATCCAGTTCAGCCCGGAGGAGGTTCATGGTCTCCACGTCAAACAGGCCCATCAGGTCAAACCGGAAGCCGTCGATGTGATACTCCCGTGCCCAGTAGAGCACCGAATCAATGAGATAGCGCCGGGCCATGGGCCGCTCGGAGGCAAACTCGTTGCCGCAGCCGCTGCCGTTGGAGAGGGAACCGTCGTCGTTCTGGCGGAAGTAGTAGAGGGGCACCACCCGGTTCAACACATTGTCGGAACGGTACATGTGGTTATACACCACGTCCATAACGACGCCAATGCCCGCCGCATGGAGGGCCGCGATCATCTGCTTGCACTCCCGGACGCCGCACCTCACCCCGGGTGGGGTCGGTGGAGTAGCTGCCCTCGGGCACATTGAAGTGGGTGGGGTCGTAGCCCCAGTTATACTGCCGGGTCAGGAACGGCTCTCATCCACGCTGCCAAAATCGAAGATGGGCATGAGCTGGACGTAAGAGACGCCCAGCCGCTTGAGGTAGTTCAGGCAGGTGGGGTGGATGCCGTCGGAGTGCAGGGTCGTGCCGGTTTGGGCAAAGGCCAGAAATTTGCCCCGCCAGGCTGTGTGCACACCGCTGGCCGGGTCCTGCGAGAAATCCCGGACGCTGACCTCCCACACCGAGCGGTGGGAGAGGGGATATTCGGGCGGTGGTCATCCCGCAGCCAGCCCGGTGGGTCGATTCGGGCAAAATCGGCGATCATGCTCCGCTTGCCGTTCACGCCCGCCGCTCTGGCGTAGGGGTCGGCGGCCTCCCAGGGTGCCCCCGGCGTGGAGGGTATAAATCGTAGTATTTTTTCGTGCTGGTCACCGGGCAGATAGACCGCTCCAGACGCCCCCTGCCCCCGCTTTTCCAGCGGGAGGGATGCCGATGCAGACCCCCGCCGTCACCCCGGCGGTAGAGGTTGACATACAGCCTGCCGGGCCGTGGGAGCCCACAGGCGCAGGTGTGTCCCGGCCGGGGGTATACTCCACCCCCAGCGGGCCGTAGTATAGGTGTTCTGCTGCGCAAAAGCGTCACTCTCAAACAGCGTTTCCATTCAGCAGGTGTTCTTGGCTCCATGGGTGTTCATTCCCCTTTTCATGTCTTTTGACAATAGTGTACCTGTCTTTGTTCGGATTTCAAGCCTTTCCTTGCAAAACAACAGGAAGTACACTATACTGAGAAAAAAAAACACACACGGAGGCAAGCTTTATGGCATATACCGACGATTGGGAAAGCTTGATGAACGGCGTGTTTGGCCCGGGCGGCAAGCTCAAATTCTCGCAGAGCACGCCGCAGGGCGGCCCAGCCCAAACGGAGAAACCTGAAAAACGCAGGACAGCCCGCTGCCGGATTGAACGCAGCCCTGCTGGCCCGGCAGAAAAAGGCTGGATGAAATGCTCAAACAGCAGAATGCGGCCCTGAAAGGGCCAGGACGCCGCCACAAACGTCGGCGCTGGAAGACAGCCGCAAAATGCTGCGGGATCTGGAAGAAGACGGTCTGCTGGCCAAGGGCACGGCAGACGCGAAGCCAGAGCATCTGGGCAGCTTTGAGGGGCTGGCCGATGAGGTGAAAAAGACGGTCCTCGGGCAGGACGCCTTTGTGGAGCGTGGCGCGGGCGATGCGCCGCCCCTTTGTGCTGGGCACGGAACCCCCGGCGCCCGCAATGTGGTGCTGCTCACAGGCGGCGCAGGCACAGGCAGGCACTTTGCACTGATGAAACTGCCCGCTGCATGGCGGCCAGGGGCCTTTTGCAGAGCGACAGATCGCCTCGCTGGATCTGGCCCTTTACCCCAACTCCGGAGCCGAAAAGCTCTTCCTTGCAGGACCTCTACGCCGCCCTGTACGCGCCCGGTGAGATCCTTGCCTTTGAGCACTATGAAAGCTGCTACCCGGGCTTCCTTAAGACGATCTCCGACCTGGCCGTCAAAGGCAGCGCGCCCCTCAGCAGCCGCTATCTTGTGAACAAAGAGGGGATCCTTGTGGATGCAGGCACGGCGCTGGCCCCGGGAGCCGTCAGCCGCATCGACCCCTGCGGCAAGTACCTCATCTTCTACTCCCACAAGGGCCGGGAGGCAATGGCCGATCATTTTGGCGCGGCATTCGTCTCAGCGCTGGGGGAGATGTCTGCACCACCACCCCCTTTGCACGGGAGGATCTGGCCGCATTGCCGCACAGCAGCTCAACGCGCTGGCCCGGAAGATCCAGACCCGGCTGGGCCTGACCCTCTCCGCCGGGGCCGACGTGCGGGACTATGTCGCGGCCCAGTGCACCCCGAACAAAGGGGGCGGCAGGGCTTGCTGCCTGCTGCGATCGCAAAATGTTCCGGGCTCTGAGTGAGTACTGCCTGCGGACCGATGAAACTCTTACGGGCACCGTGACCCTCACCGCCGGGCCGGACGGCATCGACTTTCAGCTGGGCGAATGCAGCACCCGCCCGGCTCTTTGATCTGCTGCCTGCCGCCGCCTATACAGGCGCCGTGGACGAGATCCGCGCCGAGCTGGACGCGCTGGTGGGCCTTGCCCCGGTCAAGGACTATGTGTTCGGTCTGGCAGATAACCTGCAGGTGCAGCAGCGCCGCGCCGCCGCTGGGTTCAAGACTGCCAGCCTGTCCATGCACATGATCTTCACCGGCAACCCCGGCACGGGCAAGACCACCATTGCCCGGCTGGTGGCACGGTATCTGAAGGCCATCGGGCCCTGAAGGGCGGGCAGCTCATTGAGGTGGGCCGTGGCGATCTTGTGGGCCGCTACAGCGGCCACACTGCCCCCCTGACCAACAGCGTCATCGAAAGCGCACTGGGCGGCGTGCTCTTCATCGACGAAGCATACAGCCTCTACCGCGGCGAACAGGACAGCTTCGGGCTGGAAGCCATCGACACGCTGGTCAAGGGCATGGAGGATCACCGGGATGAGCTGGTGGTCATTCTGGCAGGGTACACCAGGGAGATGGAAGTGTTCCTCACCGCCAACAGCGGCCTTGCCAGCCGTTTCCCAACCGGATGGAGTTCCCGGATTACACCGCCGTGGAGCTGCTGCAGATTACCCACGTCCTTGCAAAGGGCAAGGGCTACCGCCTTGACGAGAGGCTGCACCTTCCCGCTGCTGGGCTACTATAAGCGCCGTCAGGCGCTGGACAGCCGCACCGCCGGCAACGGCCGCCTTGCCCGCAACACACTGGAAAAGGCCATCTTCCACCAGAGCCGCCGCCTTGTGGCCGAGCCCGCTGCCGCGCTGGATCTGATTCTGCCCAGTGACCTGGAATTTGAAGAATAAGCATCGAATAAAAAAGAAAAAAGGACAGCCATTGGCTGTCCCTTTTTTTGTTAAAGCAGGTTGGTGTCTGCCTGTCGATGCGGCTCGTCATCTCCTGCAGGCCCTGCGGCACCTCGGCGGGGGCGGTTACCTCCACCTTGCCGCCAAAGCCGCACACCCAGCCGAAGAACTGCTGGCTGACGCAGATGGGCACGGTGAAGTGGAAGCAGCCATTCTCCTCCGGGATGAGGATGGGCGAGCGGTGCCAAAGCGCTCCCGCATGGCACCTTCCAGGTCCGCGGTGCACCGCAGGGTAACCCGATGTTCCGGCCCGCCGTACATGTTGAAGTGCTTTTTGCAGATAGGCTGGGCAGGTCAAGATCCGGCAAACTGCTCCTGACCCCGCCGGGGAGCAGTCCAGCACCCGGACCCCGCCATCTTGTCCACCCGGTAATGGCGGATGCCCGCAGGGGATTTCTCATCGGCATAGGCAATGAGGTAGTAGCACCCGTTCTCCCAGGCCAGCTGCCACGGGCTGACGGTCCTTTTCTCTTTCTCGCGGCTCTCGGCTTTTCTGTAAAGGAACTCCACCATTTTTCCGTTGTTGATGGCCTCGTGCAGGGCATCAATGCTGTACAGCAGGCTCTTGCTGTCGGTCTTGGGGCGGCCCTCCACATAGACCTGACGCTGCAGCTGGCTGCCCTCGTAGTTGGAGCAGAGGCCCTTCAGCTTGTGATCAGCCGCCTGCTCGTGGTGCCGGATATGACCACCCGGCTTGCCTGCACAGCATCCACCAGCAGCTTGAGCTCCGCCAGATCAAAGGTGCGGCTGGCCATCCAGTAGCCGCCGTGCCGCCCCCGCTTGCAGCTGGATATCGTAGCCCAGCGCGTTGAGGGCTTCGCAATATCGCTGTACACGCTCTTGCGCTCACAGAGGATGCCCTGCGCCTCCAGCAGCTCCACCAGCTGCGGCACGTTCAGCAGGTGGTTTTCATCGGTCTGCTGCTCAAAGATGCGCAACAGCGCCAACAGCTTGGATTTCTGTCCTTCCTGCTTAGGCATAGATCCTCCTAACAGAACACAGCAGGGCCCACTCTTTTACAACAGAATAAACCCATGCGTTTTGAGCAAATTTTCCCGGCCTGCCAAGCATCCTCCCTCTGTCGCTTCGCGACATCTCCCCCGGCCGGGGGAGGTGGCACGCAAGTGCCGAAAAAACAACAGGCACCGCGAAGCGGTGACTGAGAAGGTTACGGAGCCTTCTTATCAACGCGGCGCGGCGCTGGGTGGACAGGCGGAACATCTCCTCCAGCTTTTCCCGGTCATCGGCCACAAGCGCGTTCCGCATCTCGTTCAGCGCCCCGCTGAACTGGTCGATCTCGGAGATGAGGTTCTCTTTGTTCCAGAGGAACAGCTCCGCCCACATCTTATCGTTGATGCGTGCAATACGGGTCAGGTCGCGGAAGGAATCGCCGGTGTACTCACACAGGGAAGTGTTGTCGTTGGCGCACATCAGGCTGACGGCGATGGCATGGCACAGCTGGCTGACATAGCCGATCATCCTGTCATGCTCCTGCACGGTCAGGGTGCAGATATGCTTGAAGCCCAGCACCTCGGCCAGCTCTCCTGGCCCACTGAACCTCCGGGGTGTTCTTTTCCGTGGGGGTCACAATGAAGTTGGCCGGGGCAAAGTTGACCTCGGCGGCATGCTCCACGCTGGAGGTCTCACGGCCCGCCATGGGGTGGCTGGCGATGAATTCCACGCCCGGCCTGCACAGGGCCTGGATGGGCTCCACCAGCCCGGTTTTGACGCCCGAGACATCGGTGAAGATGCAGCCGGGTTTGAGCAGGGAGCCGTAAGTTTTGAACCACTCGATCAGGGCGGTGGGGTAAAGCGCGAAAATGATGTGGTCAGCGCTTTGCACCAGGTCCTCAAAATCGTGGGTCTTGCCGCTGGCGGATATAGCCGTGGTCAAGGGCAAACTGCAAATGTGACCCTCGCTGCGGTTGATGCCGTCCACGGTGTAGCCTGCCCCTGCGTGAGCTCCAGGGCGTACTTGCCGCCCAGCAGGCCCAGGCCGACGATGAGATAGCGTTTGGATTTATCCAGCATAGTGTACCTCCACGCCCAGCGGTTTGAGGGCGTCAAAGAAATGGGGCCAGCTCTTCTGCACGGCTTCGGCCTCGTTGATGGCCAGCGGGATGTCCGCCGCCAGCGCCAGCACCGTCAGGCTCATGACCACCCGGTGGTCGTTGTGGCCGCTGAGGGGGGCCTCCGGGGCATGGAGCGCGCGGCTTGCAGCCCTGCACCGTGATCGTACCGCCCCCTCACTGGAAAGAACGCCGCCGCAGGCCCGCAGCTCGGTCTCCATGGCCTCGATGCGGTCGCTCTCTTGATGCGGAGCCGCTCGGCGTTCCGGATCACGGTGGTGCCCTCGCACAGCAGGCCCAGCACCATCAGCACAGGGGCCCAGGTCCGGGCAGTCGGCAAGGTCGATGTCTGTTCCGTGGAGCGGGGCCTGCTCGAACACAAGCCCTGCCTCGGTCCGCGTGAACTTTGCCCCGCAGCGGCGCAGGATGTCCAGAATGGCCGCGTCGCCCTGCAGGGTCTCGGTAGGCCAGCCCGGTAAGGGTGATGCCGCCCTTGACGGCCCCCAGCACGGCGAGGAACGCTGCCTGGCTGTAATCGCCCTCCACGATGTAATCGCGGGGGATGGTACTGCTGCCCGCCCGGGATGCAGAGGGTGGTGTCGTCCAGCCAATGGCTGGTGACGCCGAATGCCGCCTGCGCGGCCCGGGTCATCTCGAATGTAGCTGCGGCTCTCCACCGGCGGGATGAGGTGCAGGGTGCTGTCCCCGGGCAGCAGGGGCAGGGCGAACAGCAGCCCGCTGATGAACTGGCTGGACACATTGCCCGCCAGCGTGTACTCCCCCGCTGCGCAGGCTTCCGGCCACGGTCAGCTGCCCGTTTGCCTGCTCGAAATGGAGATGCTGCTCACGATATAACGTTTCGTATACGGATTGCGGGCCGCTCCATCAGCCGCCCGCGGCCCACAAAGGTGATGGACTGCCCGGTAAGGCTTGCCAGAGGGATGAGGAACCGCAAAGTGCTGCCGCTCTCAGCAGCAGTCCACCGGGCCGAACACGGGGCGGAAATGCCCCAGTCCCTCCACAAGCGACGTCGGCGGGACCGGATTCCACCCGGGCGCAGAGCTGCCCGGCAGCGGCCAGCGTGGCCGAGATATCCTTGCTGAACTCGAGATTTTCAATGTGAGAGGTGCCCTTGGCCAGCGCGGAGCAGAGCACGGCCCGGTGGGCCATGCTCTTGCTGGGAGGTGCGGACACCGTGCCGCCGATGCGGGCGGGGGAGATATCGTTACAAGCATGGTTTCACCTTTCTGCCCTTGAGCGCAGGGCCCACCGCCTTACGGGTGGCGAAGTTGTGACCCGACATGCCAAGGGCCCCCCTGTTAGGAAAGGGGCCGGGGGAGCATCATTGCTTGACTGAGAGGTTTGATTATCCCGGCCAATGGCCCATGCCACCTGGCGGCACTTTGCCATGGCCTGCGCAAAGGCGTCCGGGGTCAGGCACTGGGCACCGTCGCTCCATGCGTGGGCGGGGTCGTAGTGGACTTCCACTTCCAGGCCGTCGGCACCGGCGGCCACGGCCGCGATCATCATGGGCTCCACCAGGTTGGATTGTGGCGTGGCTGGGGTCTACGATGACAGGCAGGTGAGTCATCTCGTGGAGGGCGGCCACGGCGGACAGATCCAGGGTATTCCGGGTGTACTTTTCAAAGGTGCGGATGCCCCGCTCGCAGAGAATGACGTGCTCGTTGCCGCCGGCCATGATATACTCTGCGGACATGATCCACTCCTCGATGGTGTTGCACAGGCCGCGCTTGAGCAGCACGGGCTTGTGCATCTTGCCAACGGCTTTCAGCAGCTGGAAGTTCTGCATGTTGCGGGCACCGATCTGCACCACGTCCACATACTCCTCAAACTCGGGGATGCGGTCCTCGCTCATCAGCTCGGACACGATGGGCATTCCGGTGGCCTCCCGTGCCTTGACCATATCGAGGATGCCCTCGGTCTCCAGGCCCTGGAAGGAGTAGGGAGAGGTGCGGGGCTTGTAAGCGCCGCCGCGGAAGAGCGTGGCACCGCCGGCCTTGACGGACTGGGCGATGCGCAGGGCCTGCTCCTCACACTCGATGCTGCAGGGGCCTGCCATGACGGCGATCTTCTCCTTGCCGCCGATCTTCATGCCGCCGCAGTCAATGACGGAATCGGCGGGGTGGAACAGGCGGTTGGCGCGCTTGTAGGGGGCGGACACACGGGTTACATTGTCGATCCAGGGGTTGGCCAGCACGTCCCGCTCATCGATCTTGGTGGTGTCGCCCACCAGACCAAAGACATTGTAGTCCTTGCCGGTGATGAGGGTGACATCGAGGCCCTGTTTCTCAAATTTATCGACGATCTTTTCAAGCTCTACCTTGGGGGTCCCTTTTTTGGTGGAAATGATCATGAATTTTACGTCCCTTCCTTTTTTGAATCGTTGAAAACCGCGCAGTCTCGCGCTCGCTGGCCAGCGCCTGAGAGGGCTACATCACCAAGTGAGTGTGCCCGCTGCCGTCGATGCGGAGCAGCTGGACCAGGTAGGCGCAGGCATGGAGATAGCCGCTGATCCCCTCCCCGATAAAATGGCCCTGACAGCCAAAGGAGACCACGTCCGTCTGGCGGAACGGCTCGTGGCTGTCCGGCTCGCTGAGCATGACCTCCACGGCGGGCACGCCGCAGACCCGCAGCGCGTCCAGAATGGCCACGCTGTAGTGGGCGTAGCCGCCCGGGTTGAGGATGATGCCATCGGCCCGGCCTGCCGCCGACTGGATCTCATCGATGAGGTCGCCCTCGTGGTTGGACTGGAAAAAGTCCACCTGAATGTCCATCTGCTGGCAGCAGACTTCCAGATAATCCAGCAGGGCGTTGTAGTCGATCTGCCCGGCCACGCCCGGCTCGGTAAAGTGCATCAGGTTGAGGTTAGGGCCGTTAATGATCAAAAATTTCATCCAGAGCCTCCATGGCCGCGTTCACCGCGTCCGTGACGGTGGTTTCGTTGGGCACCACGGCGTCTGCCGCGGCCAGATACAGCGGCCTGCGCTCGGTGTACATGGCACGGAGGGCGTCGGTGCTGGAGGAGAGCGGCCTGCCGCCGCCCACGGTCAGCGCTTCCAGCGGGCGGTCCAAAAAGAGGATGACGCCGTTCTGGTGCAGCAGCCGGATGTTCTCGGGCCGCTTGATGACGCCGCCCCCGCAGGAGAGCAGCTGCCGCCCCTCTTTGGCAAACCGGGCGATCTGCTCCGTCTCTTTCCGGCGGAAGCTGTCCTCGCCCTCGGCGGCAAAGATCTCCGGGATGGTGCGGCCGTCGGCCTTGACCACCTCGTCGTCGAGATCAACGAAAGCGCTTGCCCAGCTTTTCGGCCAGCATCCGCCCGATGGTGGATTTGCCGGAGGAGGGCATCCCGATGAGGACGACATTGAGCGTATCCCGCCGGATGGCCGCCGTGACGCGGGAAATTTCCGCCGGGGCATCCTCAAACTTGCGGTCGAGGAAATACTCCGCCGCGTACACGGCCTGTGCCACCAGCATTTCCAGGCCGCTGGCGGCCACCGGGACCCCGGCTTCCTCGGCCCGGAGGATGATCTCGGTCTTTTCGGGGTTATAGACCACGTCCAGCACGGCTTCCAGGCCCGGCATAGCGGCAATGTCCAGATTGCAGGTACCGACATTCGGGTACATGCCCGCGGGTGTGGTGTTGATGACGATTTGCGCCCCGCTGTGGACAGCTTCCTCGTAGGAGAGCTCACCCTTGGCGGGGTCGGGCTTCCGGCTGACGGTCAGGATCCTGGCCGCGCCTTTGTCCCTGGCCACCGCACTGGTGGTGTTGTGGGTGCCGCCGGTGCCCAGGATCAGGACCGTGCGGCCCGTGAAATCGACGCCATGGGCCGCGCACAGGTGGGCAAAGCCCAGGTAATCGGTGTTATAGCCGTAGAGCAGGCCGTTGTGATTGACGACGGTGTTCACGGCCCCGATGGCCTTGGCCCGGGGGTCGATGAAGGAGCAGTATTCCATGACCAGCCGCTTATAGGGCAGAGGTCACGTTGATGGCCTTGAACGCCCGCTTTTCCAGGAACGCCCGGGCATCCGCCTCCGTGGGCAGGGGGCACAGGTCGTACCGGTAGCCGCAGAGCATTTCATGGATGAGCTTGGAGTAAGAGTGTCCAAGTCTGCCGCCGATGAGTCCATATTCCATTACGATTCCTCCCTGCGGTAACTGGTGGGCCGCTCCATCCATGCCGTGCCATATCGGGTGGTCATCAGGTCGCCCACCACCAAAGCGGCGGTGCAGGTCTGCACGATGGCGGCCCGGGGCACGATGCAGGGGTCATGGCGGCCCTGGATGGAGAGCGTTGCATTCTTGCGGGCGACATAATCGACCGTGTCCTGCCGTTTGTAGATGCTGGGCGTGGGCTTGACCACGGTGCGGAAGACGACCGGCATCCCGTTGGAGATGCCGCCGTTCAGGCCCGCGTTGTGGTTGGTCCGGGTGACGACCCGGCCGACCTCGTCCATCCGGAACGCGTCGTTGGCGGCGGAGCCGCGCAGGTCCGCAAAGCCAAAGCCGGTGCCAAACTCGATGCCCTTGACGGCCGGGATGGAGAATGCCGCATGGGCCAGCAGGCTCTCCACGCTGTCAAAATAGGGTTCGCCCAGGCCTTCCGGCAGGCCGAGGATGGCGGTCTCCAAAATGCCGCCCACGCTGTCGCCGTCGGCACCAGCGGCCCGGATGGCGGCTTTCATGGGTTCTTCCACGGTGGTGTCCAGCAGGGCAAAGCCCTCCGGCTTGCCCACCAGTGCTTCTGCCTGAGCGGCCAACGCGGCGGGGTCATCCAGCGCGAAAGGCGTATCGGAGATGCCCGCGCACCGGGCAATATGGGTGGAAATGTCAATGCCCGCCCGGCTCAGGGCGTCCAGCACGATGGCACCGCCCGCCACCAACGCGGCAGTGACGCGGCCGGAGAAGTGTCCGCCGCCCCGGGCGTCCTGAAAGCCGTGGTATTTGGCGTAGGCCGTATAATCGGCGTGGCCGGGGCGGAGCAGGTCGGCGGTCTTGGCGTAATCGCCGCTGCGGGTGTTCTGGTTCTCGATCATCAGGGCAATGGCCGTGCCGGTGGTGTGGCCGTTGACCACGCCCGAAAGAAACTGGACCTGATCGGCCTCCACCCGGGCGGTGGAAAGACCGTCGCCCCGGGCCCGGCGCTTGTCCATGCAGGCGGCAACGCGGGCCTCGTCCACGGGGACGCCTGCCGCCATGCCGTCCAGCACCGCGCCGATGGCGGCACCGTGGCTCTCGCCGAAAATGGTCAGCGCCAGCGCGCTGCCGTAAGTGTTTTTCATGGGCTTATTCCTCCATGCCCAGCAGGGGGCGCAGGCCCTCTACGGGGATGGTCTCGGCCCGCCAGCAGCCAAGGCCGGGGACCTTGATCATGGTGATCTGGCCGCCCTGCGCCTTTTTATCGTGCAGCATCTCGGCCAGGACTTTTTCCTTGTTGTAGGTGGTGCGCAGCGGGAGGCCCAGGCGGCGGTAAACGGCCCGCACCCGCTTCTGCAGGGCTTTGGATTCGATCATGGGCAGCATGCCCAGTGCCACGCACTCGCCGTGGAACAGGCCCACGGTGCGGCGGCCCTTGATGCCCTTGACGGCCTCAATGCCATGGCCGATGGTGTGGCCGAAATTGAGGGCTTTGCGCATCCCGTGCTCCTGCTCGTCCTGCTCCACGATGTTCTTTTTTGAAGCGGAGGCTGCGGTAGATGATCTCGCTGATCTGGGTGTCGACATCGCCCTTTTCAAAGATGGAAAACAGCTCGGGGTCCGCCAGCAGGCCCGCCTTGACGGCCTCCGCCAGACCGTTGATGTAGTGGCGGCGGGGCAGGGTGGACAGGGTGTCCGGGTCCACGATGACCAGCTTGGGCTGCCAGAACGCACCCACGATGTTCTTGGTATCGCCCAGATCCACGGCAGCCTTGCCGCCGATGGAGGAGTCAAACTGGCTGAGGGTGGTGGTGGGGCAGTTGATGAACTGGATGCCCCGCATATAGGTGGCGGCGGCAAAACCGGCCATGTCGCCCACAACACCGCCGCCGCCCACGGCCACCACCAGGTCGCCGCGGCCCATGTTGAACTCCAGCATCTGCCGGAGCACCGCTTCCAGGATCTTGAAGCTCTTGCTGGCCTCGCCCTGCGGCACCGTGATGATGGTGGATTCCCGGCACTGGTCGGCCACGCGCTGGGCATATTCGGCAGGCACGCCGCTGTCGGTGACAACGGCCACCCGCGGTCCAGCCGGGCAAACTGGTACAGATTTTCCAGCGCGCCGTTCTTCAGGATGATATCATAACTGCGCTCGCCCAGATTCATGGTGAGCTTTGTCCCGATGAAATCGCTCATTTCGTGTACACTCCTAACAGCCGTACCGTGCGGCAGACATGATTCAGCTCGCGCAGCAGCGCGGCGGTCTCGTCGGCTGTGGGATCGCCCACCAGCTCCACGTAAAAGTAATACTCAAAGGGCACATGGGGCAGCGGCCGGCTCTTGATGGACTCCATATCGTAGCCGCTGGCACCGATGATCTGAATGACCTCGGCCAGCTTGCCGGGCTTGTTGTCCACGGTGAACAGCAGCGAGAACCGGTTGCCCGCCGTGGGCTTTTCGCGGCTGAGGACGATAAACCGGGTGGTATTGTCGCCGTCGGTGTTGATGCGCGGCACCAGCACCTCCAGCCCGTACAGCGCCGCTGTCTCCACGCTGGCAATGGCCGCAAGGCCCGGTCGCCGCCTCTGCCACAAATTTGCCGCCATGGCCGTGTTGGGCATGGCCGTGGCAGGCAGGTGGAACTGCTTCAGGAACGTCTCGCTCTGGGCAATGGCCTGCTGGTGGCTGTACACACGGGTCAGCTCGTTGAGCTGGGTGCCGGGCAGCACCAGCAGGTTCTGAGAGACGGGCAGGTCGTAGACCTCCACCACCCAGAGCCCGGGGTGGTTGTAGCACAGGTCCAGCACCGCGGACACATCCCCCGCATGGCTGTTCTCAAAGGGCACCACGCCGTGGGGCATCCCCCTGCTCCACGGCAGCGAATACTTCGTCCCAGGTGGGGTAGCTGATGGCCTCGGCGTGGGGGAACAGTGCTTTCAGCGCGATGTGGGCAAAGGCTCCTTCCACGCCCTGATAGGCGGCGCGGTTGCGGCCCAGCACCGCGGCCTCGTACTGCTTGGCAACGTCCATCATGTTCTGCACATGATCCCGGTAGTAGGGGCGCAGGGCAGGCTCCCCGATGCGCGCTTCGGCTTTGTCCAGCACCACCTTTTCGCGCGGCGTCAAAGATGGGCAGGCCGTGGGCCTTTTTGTACTCGGCAACGGCCAGCACTGCGGCCATCCGGCGCTCAAACAGCGCCGCCAGCTGCGCGTCCACCGCGTCGATCTCCGCGCGTGCTTTGTTCCAGTGCGTCCATGAATCCACATCCTTTGTTCTGTGATTTATGAGATACTTGATTAGTATACCATAACCCGGATGGAGAAACAACAAAAGCCCAGCGCTTTCAAAGCGGATAATTTTTCAAACGCGGAGGTGAATAAAGCGAATAAAATTATAAAGGAAAAGCCTCTCACCCGGCAGGATGAGAACTTTTTGGTTCATTTGCCGCAGATCTTCCCGCTTGCGGGCCGTGCCGTAGTATCTCCCATAGGGGTTTTCCAGCTCAGCGGCACGGGGCGGGGGTGCCGCGGGGGGCGGGGCGCGGGCTTTTTCGGCACGGGCGGGCGGAGTGTGCCGCCGTGCCCCGGCGGATGAGACGGAACCGCATGGCTCACCCCTCCCTTCACGGTGGAGACTGCCCCGGCGGTCAGTGCCTGCCAAAGCTCCTCGCCGCCCGCAAGGTTCTCCTCAGTGCCGGTGTTCCAGGCCCCGCGCATCCCGACATAGAAATCTGCGAGATAGGTCTGGCTGTCGCCGCCCTGGGCGTGGGTGGTGTCGGCACGGTACTCGCCCAGGTCCAGCCCGGCCAGCACGGGGCAGTCCGTCCACTTGTAGACCATGTTCCACCAGTCGTCGTCGCTTCCGGGGTCGGGCAGGGTGCCGTCCAGATACCGCAGGGAGCCGGTGCTCTCCTGAAAGCCCGCGGGGTCATACAGCAGGAACAATGGAACTCAGGCCGCCCGCCACATCCGTGGCCAGCTTGGTGGTGCCCGCCATGGTCAGGTAGGCATCGCTCTCGGTCTGGGTGTCCTCGGAAGAATAATCCAGCGTGTAAACATTCAGTGTCACGAGCGTCTTACCGTCACCGTTCAGGTCCTCGCCGTACCGGGCAAGAGCCGTCTGCAGGGCCGTCACGGTGTCATCGGCAGGTAGTAGGGGGCCACCACGGCGACGTTATAATCGGGCTTGGTGGTAAAGAAATACTGCCCGATGAAGCTGTATGCCACAAAGGCCACGGCAACGCCGATCAGGAGGACCCACTTGAGGTTATAATCCCACCAGTTGGCCCACTTTTCTTTCCGGGTGTACTGCCGCTCTTTGCGGGGGGCAAGATCTGTGGGGTCGATGTCCCGCTCGTAACGATAGCTTGCCATGGAAGCTCCTTACAGTTGGGCCAGAATGGTCTGGCGCACGGCATCGGGCAGCTGCTTCTGCTCGGCCTTGCTCATGCCTGCGGTCTGGATGGCGGGCAGCATGCGATGCGTACCGTGCCCGGGTGGCAGCGGTTGCCGTTGTTCTCAAACAGGGCCCGTGCCCCGGTGATGGCTACCGGCACCACGGGGGCGCCTGTCTTGACCGCGATGCGGAACGCGCCCTGCTTGAACTCGCCCGCGCCGCCCTCTTCGCCCTTGTAGCGGGTGCCCTCAGGGAAGATGACGAAGCTCTGTCCGCCCTCCACGATGGCAGTGGCATCGTTCAGCGCCTTGACCGAAGCCCGCACGTCATCCCGCTTGACGAACACACAGCCCAGCAGCTTCATCCAGCGGTTGAGCAGGGGGATCTTCTCCAGCTCCTCCTTGGCCAGAATGCCGTGGGGCCGGTCCAGCGCCGTCAGCAGCAGGGGGATGTCAAAATAGCTGCGGTGGTTGCCCACGAACACGCAGGGCCTCGCCGGGATATTCTTCTGCCCTTCCACCGTCATCCGGGCCCCCGTAACATGCAGGATGCCCCGGCTCCAGCGGGGGATGTGCTTGTTGACGATCTGCTCCACCGTGCCCATGTCCCCGGCAGCCAGCGCGCGCTCGCCCCGGCGCAGGGTGGCATAGTGCACGATCATATAGCCAAACAGATAGAGGAATATTGCAATGGTGCGTAAAATGCTCATGAGAGATGCTCCTTTCAATGAGAATGGGCTCATAAAAATCCCAGTTTATTGTAACACACTTTTCCGTGGCAAAAAGGGAGAGAAAATACTTTTTTTACAAATCCTAGCCTTTGCAGCTTGCAAAATCCACAAAATCCGGGTATAGTTATAACCACAAAGGCAGCACAATGGCGCTTCCAGAGAGAAACGCCGGTGCCCAGACGCTGCCCGCCGGGCAGCAGGAAAGGAACCGGAACGACACATGAGCTTATTTCCCTCTTCTAATGATTTCAAGGCGGGGCCGGGCGTGGAGAAAGGACACGCCCCGCAAGACGGGCGTAGGCCGCTTTCTTTGAGCTGGTGGGCCGCGATATGAGCAGCATGTTCCTTGCAAACCTGCTCACCTGCATCGGCTTTCTGCCGGTGATCTGCCTGGTGTACATCGGCTTCCTGATGAACAACCTGACCGTGATGATCGTCAGCGCCATTGCGGGCGGCATCCTTGCAGGCCCCGTGCTGGCCGGCATGTACGACACAGTGCTGCGCGCCCTGCGTGACGAGGCCGGTTACTGGTGGACAACCTACCGCCGGGCCTTCCGGCAGAACTTCAAGGCCAGCATCCTGCCCGGCATGCTGTACTGCGTGGTCGTCACGGTGCAGATCTTCCTGGTGTATTTCTGCTTCAACATGCTGTACCACGGCACCAACGTGGGCGTTCCCATGTGGGTGGCCACGGTGCTGAACCTTGTGCTGTCCACATGCTGTTCTCCTACATGTGGCCCCAGATCGTGCTGCTGGATCAGCCGTGCGCCAGACGCTGAAAAACAGCCTGAACTGCATGATCGCGTTCCTGCCCCATGCGCTGGCGGCGTCGGTCGTTACCATCCTGTTCTGGGGTCTGGTGATCCTGTGCATGCCGCTGGGCCTGCTGCTGATGCTGGTGTTCGGCTTCTGGTTCCAGGGCGAAGTCTGCTGCCAGATCGTCTACGGCGACCTGAACCGGGTATTCCACATTGAGGAGAAGATCCAAAAGCTCCACGACGCCGAGCTTGAAGCAGAGCTGGCCGCCGAGCGGGGCGAAGACGAAGAGTAATCATCCACTGAAAATTTGCTGCGGCAGCAAAGGGGAGCAGGAGCCATGGAGCAGCGGAACAATCTGGTGCTGCACGGCACCGAGACATTCTCCCGCGGGCAGCTGGATAACGTGGCGCTGGAGAGCGGCAGCATCGTGCTGGACAGCGCGGCGGGCCGCTACCTGCAGTACGGCAGCTATACCACCCCGGAGTTCGCCATGCCGGCCTTCTGCAACCTGAATGTCAGCTGGAACGCCACGCTCCCCCACAACACCATGGTCGAGGTGCGCTGCCGCGTGTATGCAGGCAACACCTGGACGGGCTGGCTCAGCTTTGGCAAGTGGGCACCGGATTATCCCCGGTGCAGCATCAAAGCCCAGAGTGAGGACGGGCTGATGTTCCTGATGGGCGGACACCGTGACCGTTGCCACGGCGGGCGGCGGCACCGGCATGCAACTGCAGGTGAATCTCTCTTCCAACGATGATAAGGTCACCCCGGCTGTCCGGCTGCTGGCCGCTGCCGCACGGCCCGTGACCTGGGAGAAGCAGGAGGGCCACCCCATGAACCGGCGGCTCTACCTGCCGGAATATTGTCTCAGCGCCCACGACCCCAGCTTTGGCCGGGAGATGGACCTGCCCCTTGTGATGGCGGCCCTGATGAACCGCTACGGCGAGGATATCCTGCCTGAGGAAGTGGCCTACGCCATGGAGGACAAAGCCACCGGCTCCACCGGCAACGCCGCCTTTGCGGCTGCTGCGGCGGGCTGCTGCGGCTACCCCTGCTGGCAGGCCTGGATGGACCTGAAAGACCTGCGGGCCCAGATCCACGATGGCTGCTCCATAGCAGTCCGGGTGGAGCGCCGTATGCGGGGCCAGCGGGACTCCGTGGGGGTCTGGATGGGCCTGCGGGGCTTCGGGCACGATGATGCCGTGCTGGCGGATTTCGTGCTGCTGAATGACCCCACTGCGGACAGCGGATGTGCCGTGAACTGCACCATGGCCGGCGGATTTTATGCGATACTTCACGGGCCGGGCCATCGCCCTGCGGGGCAAGCAGCCGGGAAGTGGAAGCCGACCGCCCCCGCCGCATCCTGTGCGAGCTGGAAAAGGCGAGAGCCCGGCGTGTACACGTTCGTTGAGCAGCGGGGCCAGAAAGACCTGCTGCCCGAGGAATTTTCCGGCTGGCTGGCGGCCAGCCGCCACGATGGGATAGCTCATGCCACCACCGCCCACCGGACGTTCAAACGGCTGGAAAGACCGCTCGAGGGCGGCATCCGCTTCAGCGCGGAGCAGCTGGCCGCAGGCGGGCGCTGCAGCGTGTACGCGGTGGACCAGACCGGGCGGATGCGGGTGGCCGAAGTCCGGCTCCCGGTGCCGCCCCCGCCGCCTGAACCCGTTCTTCAAAGCACCGCGCAAGCCGCCGGAGCAGCCCGGCCTGCCCGGCAGCGCCAAGCGCTTTTCGGGATAGAAACCACAAACATAGGGAGGAACACATTATGGCAAAGACGATCATTACGATTGGCCGTGAGTACTGCACCGGCGGCAACTACATCGCAGAGGATGTGGCGAATGCTCTGGGCATCAAGCTCTACGACAAGGAGCTGATCACCATGGCAGCAAAGCACTCCGGCCTGTCCGAAGAGGCGCCGTGGCGGCCAGTGAAAAGCGCCACACCCACAGCCTGCTGTACCGCCTGTATACCATGGGCAACGAGCTGCCTCTGGGCGATCAGGTCTTCATCCTGCAGAGCCGGATCATCAAGCAGCTGGCTGAGGAAGGCCCCTGCGTCATTCTGGGCCGCTGCGGCGACTATGTGCTGCGGGAGCGCAAGGATGTGCTGCGCGTGTTCATCTACGCACCGGTGGAATGGCGCCGTGAGCTGGCCAAGACCGACCCGTTGGTCAAAGCACACGACGAGAAGGGCATCAAGGAAGAGATCGAGAAGACCGACCGCAACCGTGCTGCCTACTACAACTACTACACCCAGAACCGCTGGGGCGACGCGCACAACTACGACCTGGCCATCAACGCCGCGCTGGGCCGCGAGACCTGCGTGAAGATGATCCTGGACGCCGTGGCCGCCAAGGAGAAGACCATGGGCTGAGGCCCGGACACCGGGCGGTCCTGGACGTAAAAAACAATGATGGTTCGTGGGTGGGGCGCGCAAGCGCTCTGCCCACGTTTCCGGTAAAGAAACAAGCATCCCAAATGTCAAAAGGAGTCAACGTGGAAGAAAATCAACAAGTAACGGCCCGTGAGAACATCATCATGGGCACCATGAACATCAACCCGCTGCTGGTCAAGCTCAGTGTGCCCATGATGGTGTCCATGCTGGTGCAGGCGCTGTACAATGTGGTGGACTCGATCTTCGTGTCCCACGTCAGCGAGAGCGCCCTGACCGCTGTTTCGCTGGCGTTCTCGCTGCAGAACGTCATGATCGCCGTGGGCGTCGGCACCGGCGTGGGCGTCAATGCCCTGCTGTCCAAGAGCCTGGGCGAAAAGAATCAGGAGCGGGCCAACAAGACCGCCGAGAACGGCATCTTCCTGGCCCTGTGCAGCTATGTGATCTTTTTTGTCATCGGCCTTACCTGCATGAAACCCTATTTCTACGCCCAGACCAGTGACCCGGACATTGCCCTGCAGGGCATCCGGTATCTGCGGGTGTGCAGTGTGTTCAGCCTGGGCCTGTTCCTGCAGACCATGAGCGAAAAGCTGCTGGCCGCCACCGGCCGCACCAACCTGAGCATGTGCAGCCAGCTCATCGGCGCGGTGACCAACATCGTGCTGGACCCCATCTTCATCTTTGGTTATTGCGGCGAGGCGTTGTCCGGCACCACGGGGGCCGCGGTGGCTACCGTCATCGGCCAGTTCTGCGGCGCGGGCGCGGCCATCTTCTTCAACCTGAAGAAAAACCCGGACATCCAGATCAGTTTCCGGGGCTTCCGCCCCAGCGGCGAGGCCATCCGGCGGATCTACGTCGTGGGCCTGCCCAGCATTGCCATGCAGTGCGTGGGCAGCGTGATGACGTTCTTCATGAACCAGATCCTCATGGCGTTCTCGGCCACGGCGGTGGCGGTGTTCGGCGTCTATTTCAAGCTGCAGAGCTTCGTGTTCATGCCCATCTTTGGCCTGAACAACGGGATGGTGCCCATCATCAGCTACAACTATGGTGCCCGGGACCCGCGGCGCGTCAAAAAAGACCATCAAGCTGGCCATGTGCTACGCCGAGGGCATCATGCTCATCGGCTTCTTGCTGTTCCAGTTCGCACCGGACAAGCTGCTGAACCTCTTTGCCGCCAGCGACGCCATGCTGGCCCTCGGCATCCCGGCACTGCGGATCATCTGCCCCCACTTCCTGCTGGCAGGCATCGGCATCGTGCTGAGCTCGGTGTTCCAGGCGTTGGGCAACGGCGTGTACAGCCTCATCATCTCGGTCTGCCGCCAGCTGGTGGTGCTGATCCCGATGGCGTGGCTGCTGAGCCGGACCGGCAACGTGAATATGGTCTGGTGGGCGTTCCTCATTGCAGAAGTGGTCAGCACGACGCTGAGCCTCGTGTTTATGGCACGCATCAACAAAAACATCATTGCACCCATGCAAAACGCGTAACAGAAGCAAAATAAGTCCCCTGCGGACGAAAGGATCGTGAATGATATGGGAAAAAGCTGAAATGGAACCTGATCGTGATGAGCGTGCTCTACCTGGCTTTGGGCATTTTCCTGCTGATGGTGCCCGGTACGGCCCTCAACGTGGTCTGCTACGCGCTGGGCGGCGTGGTGCTGCTGGGCGCCGTGATCCAGCTGGTGCGCTATTTTCTGGTGGAGCGCGGCATTTTCCAGAGTCAGCTCACCCTGATCTCCGGTCTGGTCTGTCTGGCGCTGGGCGGCTTCCTCATCCTGCGCAGCGACATCGTGGTCCGCATCCTGCCCATCGTGTTCGGCCTGTTCGTCATCTTCGACAGCCTGGGCCGGGTGCAGAACGCGCTGGAGCTCCGCCGCTGCGGTTATGGCAGCTGGAAAGGTTTCCTCCTGCTGGCGCTGCTGAGCGTGGTGCTGGGCGTTGTGATGATCGTGGACCCCTTTGGGGCCATGGAAACGCTGGTGATGGCCATTGGCGTGATCCTCATCATTGAGAGCGCCCTCAACCTGCTGAGTGCCCTGTACACCATGCTGGCGGTGCGGCGGTTCGTCAAGCTGCACCCCGCGGCGCAGTCGGTGCTGGAGGCTGTTACCGGCAAGGATCTGAACGGCGACGGCGTCATTGCCCCGGATGTGGCCCGTGCCGATGCCGAAGCCACGGCCGTGGAGCTCGACCATGTGGACGAGAGTGCCGAGGTGGAGCAGGAGAACGACAACGAACAAATCAACGAATAAAAGGATAAAAAGAAAATGGAAAAGTACGATCTGATCATCGTGGGTGCGGGCCCTGCCGGCATCTTTACCGCTGTGGAGCTGCTGCGCCACGGCAGCAAAAAGCACATCCTGCTGGTGGAAAAAGGCAAGCCGGTGGAAAAACGCCACTGCCCCAAGGCAGAGCTGGGCCACTGCGTCAACTGCCGCCCCACCTGCGCCATCACCACCGGCTTTTCCGGTGCGGGCGCGTTCTCGGACGGCAAACTGAGCCTCTCCTATGAGGTGGGCGGCGACCTGCCCACCCTCATCGGCGAGGAGTTCGCCCAGGAGCTGATCGACTACACCGATAAGATCTATCTGGAGTTCGGCGCAGACCCCCATGTGGAGGGCATCTACACCGGCGAGGATATCAAGGAGATCCGCAAAAACGCCATCCATGCCGGCCTGAAGCTGGTGGACTGCCCCATCCGCCATCTGGGCACCGAGAAAGCCCAGCAGCTCTACCTGGCCATCCAGAATTATCTGGCCGACAACGGCGTGGAAATGCTCTTCTCCACCGAGTGCGAGAACATCATCCTCGAAAACGAGGTCTGCAAGGGCGTCCTCATCAGGGGACCCCGTGATGCGGAAGCCTATCCGGTTTACGCGGATACCGTCGTCATCGGCACGGGCCGCCGTGGCGCTGACTGGCTGGAGAAGATCTGCGCCGAGCACCACATTGCCCACAAGCCCGGCACCGTGGACATCGGTGTCCGCGTGGAGTGCCGCAACGAAGTCATGGAGAAAGTGAACAAGGTGCTGTATGAGTCCAAGCTCATCGGCTACCCCAAGCCCTGGAAGAACAAGGTCCGCACGTTCTGCCAGAACCCCGGCGGCTTTGTGGCCCAGGAAAACTATGATAACGACCTGGCTGTCGTCAACGGCCACAGCTTCAAGGAGAAGAAGAGCCCCAACACCAACCTGGCCATCCTCGTCTCCCACAATTTCACCGAGCCGTTCAACCAGCCCATCGCCTACGCCCAGAAAGTGGGCGAGCTGACCAACATGCTGGGCGCGGGCCATATTATGGTCCAACGCTACGGCGATATCCTGGACGGCAAGCGCACCTGGCAGAAAGAGCTGGCACAATCCAACGTCAAGCCCACCCTGAAAGACGCCGTGGCCGGTGACATCACCGCCGCCATGCCCTACCGCGCCATGACCAACATCATTGAGTTCATCAAGATGCTGGATATGGTGGTGCCCGGCTTTGCCGCCAACGAGACCCTGCTCTACAGCCCGGAGCTGAAGTTCTACTCCAACAAGGTCAAGATGGACGAGAACCTGGACACCAACATCAAGGGCCTGCACTGCCTGGGCGACTCCTCCGGCTGGACCCGCGGCCTGATGATGGCTTCGGTGATGGGCGTGCTCATGGGCCGCAAGCTGGCCGAAAAAGAGGGCTGCTGAAAAACAGCGCCCGCTGGATCGCGTAAAGATTCACTCCCCCTGTACAAGGGGGAGTTTTTCGTTGAAAAATTTGGAGGAATAAAATATACAAATTGCTGAATTTGTGGAAATGTGACACAAAAATTGCTTTTTAGCACAGAAACTGCTAAACTTGACGCAACGATCCGTGTGTAACAAGCACACACCAGGAGGTATTGCGATATGGGCGAAACCCCAATGAGCGCTTTGACCCTGCTGTGTTCCGGCATCCAGCTTTACAGCGCGGAACAGCGCATTGCGGACTGCATCCTTGCAGATGTAAAGTGGGCGGCATCGGCGACCTCAGCAGAGCTGGCGCGGCAGAGCCGGGCCTCGGAAGCCACGGTGACCCGGCTGTGCCACAAACTCGGCTTTGAGAGTTACCGCAAGTTCCAGCTGGCACTTGCGCGGGATGTGATGGAGCAGCAGGAGGCGGAGAAAAGCCACGCGGCGGCCCAGCCGGACCGGATGCGGAGCATCCTGCAAAAATTCCTCATCAACAAACAGGAAGAAGTACGGGCCACGGTGCAGGCGCTGGATGCGGACCAGCTGCGGGCAGCGCTGGCCTGCCTGAACGCGGCCCATGTAGTGGAAGTGGCCGCTGCCAGCCATAACCTGAGCATCGCGCTGGAAGCCTCGGTCAAGTTTGGCAGCCTGGGCAAGCGGTGCGTGGCCAGTGCCATCCCGGAAAAGACCCGTGCCTTTGCGGCGACTTTGACAAAGAACGACCTGCTGCTGGTCATCTCCGGCACCGGGCGGAACCCTGCGCTGGAAGAGGTGGCCCGGCTGGCCCGGGAAAACGGGGCAGCCATCCTCCTCATCACAAGCGCCCGGCACTCGCCGCTGGCCCAGCAGGCGGATCATGTCCTGCTGGCTTCCAACCGGGAGCAGCGCCTCATTGAGGGCGACCATGCTCCCTCCCAGCTCTCGGTCCTGCTGGTCATCGAGGTGCTGTACTACCTGATGCTGCTGGGCGAGTAAAACCAGTTCCGAAACAAAAAAAACGCCTCTGACGGTGGATGTCAGAGGCGCTTTTTGTATAGAGAAACCTAAAAATTACTTTGCGTTAAAAACATACTGATCCATCCGGCGGAAGGCTTCCTCAATGCGGGAGCGGGGAGAGGCCAGATTCATCCGCAGGTGGCAGGGACCGTGGAACATGGTGCCATCCTGCACGGCAGCGCCCACATCCCAGCAGGCCTGTTCCACTTCCCGGATGGTCTTGCCGTGGGTGGCGCACCAGTCGGTGCAGTCCAAAAACAGCAGGTATGTCCCTTCGGGCTTGGCCACTTTCACACCCTCAAAGTGCTGGGCGATGTAATCGCAGGCAAAATACTGACCGTCCAGATGAGGTGCATCCTGATGCATGATGAAGAACTGGCTGCCTGCGCTGTTGGGGTTCATGGCGCGTGCCATGCTGATCACGCCGCGGGTGTGCTTGAGCGGATTGTTCACGCCGTTTGCAGCAAACTCGCCCTTGATGTTCCAGCCGGGGCCGCCGGTGCCGTTGCCCAGCGGGCAGCCGCCCTGGATCATAAAGCCGGGGATCACGCGGTGGAAGGTCAGGCCGTTGTAAAAGCCCTCGCTGACCAGCTTCTTGAAATTCTCACAGGTGATAGGAGCGGCTTCTTCGTTCAGCTCGATATCGATGATGCCGCCGTCTTCCATAGTAATGCGAACCATAACGCTACAATACTCCTTTTGTGTTGCCCCGCAGCAGTGCGGGAGTGTTCGGCAGAAAGCCTGCCGGATATCTCTTATAGTATACCATAGGTTTTGGGGGTTGCAACGCCGCAGATGCAACGTTTTTGTTAAAATTCATCTTTCATCTCCACCATATCGGCCCAAAAGCGCTTGGGGCAGTGGGTCATGCGGCATTTTTCGTTGTGGCGGGCCTTGATCTCCAGCGTCTGGTAGAACTGCTTCCACAATGCCTGAAACTGCTGCTCCCGCTCGCTGGGCGGCGGCAGCTCCAGCGGTGCAGCCAGCTCCAGCAGCCGGGCCTTGTGGTCCTCCTGCAGCAGCACAGCCTGATGCACCGCATCGTAGATCATAAAGTTCTCTTCCGGGAACCGCCCGCAAAAGTGGGGCCGCAGCAGCGGCAGGATGTAGTTTTTGGGGTGGATGACGGCGCCCAGCATCCCGTCGTGCTCCTCGAACCGCACAAAGCCCTGAAACTTGTCCACTTCCCAGTCAAGGCTTTTCTTCATCTCATACAGCGGGGCCACGTCCGGGTGGCCGGTGCGCTTCACGGTGCCGGGGCCGAGGGCGAAGGCCAGATGCAGAAAGCGGATGAGCAGCAGCTCCTTGTCCTCCTGCCCGGAGAGAAAATCCCGGCTGACGAGGTACTCGGTCTCTGCGCCAAGCTTTCTGCCAAAGCTGGCAAATACCCGCCGGGCAATGGCGGGGTCGGTGGAGATCTCCTTGACCGGGTAGAGGGTGGCAGTTTCCCGCTGGGGTGTCCACACCGCAAAGGGAAGCTCGTGCTGGACAAAGCTCTCGTACACGCAGCACAGAAAGCCCTCAAAGCTGCTGTCGTAGAGGTACACCACATCCGCATCGTGGAGCCTGCGGGCTTTCTGAACTTGAACATTTACAGCGCCTTCGCCAGACATTGCACCGCCTCCTCCCGCACCATGCGCATGGCTGCGCGCGGTGCCACGCCCTGCGTGATCAGATCGTCCACCGCAGGCGGCGTGAACAGACTGAGCTGTTCGCAGCTGCCGCCGAACACGTTGGGGTCGATGAGCGCCTGCGTGATGCGCTCCCGCCCGGCGGTGCCACGGCCCGGGTGCGCACCCGCAAAACCCTTGCAGGTGATGAAATACTGTGCCCGCTTGAGCACCACGCCCATGCGCTTCAGCTCGTCCAACCCAAGGCTGGAAAGCTTGCGCGCGTGCCAGATGCGCCGGGCGCTTTTGGGGCCGATGCCCGGCACACGCAGCAACATTTCAAAGGGCGCGCGGTTCACATCTACCGGAAAAAGCCCGTAGTGCTGCACGGCCCAGTTGCATTTTGGGTCGAGGTAGGGGTTGAAGCTCTGGTTGGCTTCATCCAGAATTTCGTCTGCCTTGAACTGGTAAAACCGCAGCAGCCAGTCAGCCTGATACAGCCGGTGCTCCCGCAAAAGCGGGGGTTTGGTGTCCAGCGCAGGCAGGCGGGTGTCCTCGGTTACCGGGATGTAGGCGGAGTAGAACACCCGTTTCAGACTGTACTTCTGGTACATGCCCTCAGTGAGCTTTAAAATGTGGTAGTCTGTCTCCGGCGAAGCACCTACGATCATCTGGGTGCTCTGCCCGGCGGGTGCGAACTTTGGCGCATGGCGGTAGACGGTCAGCTCCTGTTTGCTCTGCGCGCCGGAAACTGCGATCTGCTTCATGGGCCGGAAGATGGAGTGCCGCCCTTGTCCGGGGCCAGCAGGTTCAGGCTCTGCTCGCTGGGCAGCTCCACGTTCACGCTCAGACGGTCGGCCAGATATCCCAGCTGCTGCAAAAGCTCCGGGCTTGTGCCGGGGATGGCCTTGGCGTGGATGTAGCCGCCAAAGCGGTATTCGCCCCGCAGCAGCCGCAGGGCGGCCAGCATCCGCTCGGTGGTGTAGTCCGGCGTGCCCAGCACCGCGCTGGAAAGGAACAACCCTTCAATGTAGTTGCGGCGGTAAAACTCCACAGTCAGCTCAGCCAATTCCCGGGGCGTGAAGGTGGCACGGGGGATATCGTTGGACTTGCGGTTGACGCAATAGCTGCAGTCGAAGGCACAGCAGTTGGTCATGAGCACCTTTAAAAGGCTTACACAGCGGCCGTCGGCGGTAAAGGCGTGGCAGCAGCCCGGTGCATAGCAGCTGCCAAGAATGCCTGCCCGCGCGGTGCGGGATGCGCCGCTGGAGGTGCAGGCTACATCATATTTGGCGCTGTCGGCCAGAATGGTCAGCTTGTCCATCAGGGTCTGTTCCATGCAGAATACACCTCCAAAGTGGGAAAAAGGGTCAAAAAATAAAGCCATGCGCAAAACAGCAGATGGCTTTACATCAATTTGTGCCGAACTCCTTCAGTCACGGCTGCCGCCGTGCCAGCTCCCCCGGAGGAGGAGCCTTTGGCAGTACGGGAAAGTTTCCGGTTTTGCCAAGGCCTCCCTCCATGAGGAAGGTGGGGTCAAAAATTTTACCACTTCGCCTTGGTCTCCACCACGCGGCCGGCAATGTGCAGGTGGTTCAGGTCTTCACCCTTGATGACCATTTCGCTGTAGGCCGGGTTGAAGGGCTGCAGCACCACACAGTTGCCGCGCTGGATGTAGCGCTTCAGGGTGCCCTCGCCCTCATCGCCGTAGATCAGCACGCCAAGGTCGCCGTTTTCCAGTGTGTCCTGCTTGTGCACAAGCGCAAGGTCACCGTCCTGGAATGCGGGGCTCCATGCTGTCACCGCGCACCACCAGATAGAAATAGTTGGAGGGGTCCTTCACGCGGGCATACTCCTGACCGTAGTCCTCCTCAAAGGCGAGGGCACCGTAACCGGCCTTCACCGTGCCGATCACCGGGATCAAGCTCTCAGAATAGCTGCCAAAGAAGCGCTCTTCCGGGGCGGAAACATTGCTTACCGGGCGGTACAGCCCCAGCAGATAATCTGCTGTGGTGTTCAGAAGCTCGGCAATGCGGGCCACGGTAGACGGATCGGGAGAGGACTTGCCGCTTTCCCACTTGCCGACAGCCTGCTGTGTCACGCCCAGTTTGGAAGCCAGCTCAGCCTGGCTGATGCCCTGCTTTTTGCGGCACTGCTTCAAAAGTTCTGAAAACGACATGGTATATTTCTCCTTTACACCGCGAGGAAATTTTCTTGTGTTTATTATACAACAAAAAGGTGTACTTGTAAAGACCTGAAACAGGCCAAGACCCAAAAAGGTTGTCAAATTTTGGGAAGGGCTGAAAAAAAAAAAAAAAATGCAATTAACCCTTGACAGCACGCCGGCAAATCTGGTAAATTAAATAGGCATTCGACACGGCGTAAGGCGAATGTCCACAAGGAGAGATGTCCGAGTGGTTTAAGGAAGCAGTCTTGAAAACTGCCGTACGGCAACGTACCGTGGGTTCGAATCCCACTCTCTCCGCCATTTTTTATTGAATAAGTGTAACGCACTTTGCTCTGGAGTAGTACTCAAGAGGTCGAAGAGGCGCCCCTGCTAAGGGCGTAGGTCGTCTAAACAACGGCGCGAGGGTTCAAATCCCTCCTACTCCGCCAAGAAACGCCGAGATGGTCCAGCAGCATACTGCAAAGGGCCAGCTGCTTGAGGGCCGTACCGCTGAGCGCGGGGCGCTGTGTTTGGGGAACAACCATAAACAACCCTCCAAAAGAGTGTGGATTTGACTTTCTGTTGCAGGAAAGTCCTTATTTTTTGTGGAAATTTCCGTTTGGGTGCTTGACAAAGGCCGGGCGGGATAGTACACTCAAAAAGAAAATTGAACTCCAGCAAGAGCAAGATGAAAAAAAGATTCACAGAAGATCGGGCGTCTCCGAACGAGTAACGGGAAGGAGGCATTGAGGTATGACGCTGTTTTCTTATGAGATTTTTTTGATGCTGTGGCCCGCCAGGGCAGCTTTAACAAGGCGGCACAGCAGCTGCACCTGACCCCCTCGGCCATCAGCCATGCCATCGCGGTGATGGAGGCAGAGCTGGGCTTTACCTTATTTAATCGCGGGAAGAACGGCGTGACCATGACCAGCTACGGTGCCTCGCTGTATCCGTCCATCCGGGCGGTGCTCAACAGCGACGAGGCGCTGCAGCAGAGCATTGCCCGCCTCAACGGCCTGGAAAAGGGCAAGGTGAAGCTGGGCGCGTTCAACTCCGTCTGCGCCGGGATGCTGCCGGGCATCCTCAAGGGCTTTATGGCCCAGTACCCGCAGATCGAAGTGGAAGTATATCAGGGTACTTACGATGATGTCAAGGAGTGGCTGCGCACGGGCCAGATCGACCTGGCGTTCCTCTCCTCCACCTGCCGGGAGGAATTTACCCTCACCGAGCTGTTCAGGGAGCCGCTGCTCTGCATCACCCCCGGCGACTGGCCGGAGCCGCCAAACGGCGTGATGACCCCCGCCCTGATGGATGGCCAGAATTTCGTGGTGCAGTGGGACGCCACCGACGCCGAGATGCGCCAGTTCCTCAAAAAAAGTACGGCCTGAGCACCGAGCGCCGCTGCCATGTCATTGATGACCAGTCCAACATCGCCATGGTGGAGGCGGGCCTGGGCATCTCCATTATGCCCCGGCTGCTGCTGAGCCAGTGCACCGCCAACATCAAAATTTACCCCATCGACCCGGAGGAAGACCGTGTGGTCGGCCTGGCCGTCCAGCGGCCCACCGCCATGGCCCCCGCCGTGGAGCAGATGTTCCACCACATCGTGGACTACTGCAAGCAGATGGAGCACTGAGAACAGAATACCACAAAACGGCCTGCATGGTAAAGTGCAGGCCGTTTTTTTTGCAAATTATCCATTGTGTCTTGTGATAAAATACGGTATACTATCGCCAGAAAACAAAATATTCCACAGAGTTGGACCCGTCAGGAGGAAAACAGACCCCATGAAACGACGTGATTTTTGTAAAGCGCTGGCCCTTTCGGCGGCGGCGCTGGCAGTGCCCAGGGCGGCGGCGGAAAACACGCAGGGCGCGGTGGGCCGGGCGGTGGCGGATGGCCGCTATTCCATGCGGTTCCGCAGTGAGCTGAGCCTGACCGACGTGCCCCATGACTACTATTATAGTGACAGCTTTTTTGCCCACTCCGCGTTGGAGTACGACCACAGTCTGGCGCTGGCCAGCCTGGGGCTGGTGGGGGCCGCCTTCAACACGGCAGCCAGCGACGCCCGGTACTGGGCCAACGGGGAGGTGGGCCGGGAGGCCAACCTTGCCGACGCCTTTGCGACGCTGGGCTTTGCCGACCCCGTGTTCTACCACTACGACATCGACGTGGGGCAGGCCGGGGACTTTGTGGGCCACAGCCTGGCCCGGAAGACCATCCCCCTGAACGGCCAGCGCACCACCATTGTGGCCGTCATCCTGCGGGGCGGCGGCTACGGCGGCGAGTGGGTCAGCAACCTGCACACCGGTGTGGGGGGCGGGCCACGCGGGCTTTGTCATCCCGGTGAACGAGGTGCTGACCGCCCTCCGAAATTATCTGGCCAGGGCGGCCGCCCAGCCGGGCGGGACGGGCACCGTCAAGCTCTGGGTGGGCGGCTACAGCCGGGGCGCGGCCGTCGCCAACCTGCTGGCGGGGCGGATCAACAAAGAACTGCCCGAGATCGACCGCAAAAACGTCTTCGTCTACACGTTTGCCACGCCGGTGGCCCTGACCGCCACCAGCTCCCCGGACTATCAGCTGGACTACGACAACAACCACAACGCCGACGGTACCCTGAAAACCACCTGGGCCGCCAGCAACATCTATAATATCCTTTCCAGCGGCGACCTGGTCCCCGGGTGCTGCCCGCCGAGTGGGGCTACCACCGGAACGGCAATGACCGCTTCCTGCCCTCCACCCAAAACGAGAAAGAGCTGGCCGACCTTGATGTCCGGGGCGCCAGCTTCAGCGAGGTGCCCCTGACCATCAGCGGGCTGGCCACCAAGGAGGACACCGACGGCGTTATGGAGCGGCTGGAAACGTTCTTTGGCAGCAAGCAGCAGTTCCACGATAAGTACGAGGCCGTGCTGATGGACATGATCCAGTGCGCTTTCCTCCGCAACGAGGCCGAGTGCACCGAGGGCTATCTCCTGACCGACGAGGAAGTGGAGGCCCGCCTGCGGGGCCTGGGCAACATGCGGAACGTGGACGAGGCCAAGCTGGAAAAGAGCGTCCACAACGCCTCCGCCCTGAGCCGCCCCCTGCTGGAAAAGCTGGAGCAGAACGACGGCAATCTCACCCTGCGGGGCAAGACCTACCATGTGGAAGTGCCCCAGCGGGTGCAGCAGGCCGTCATCCCGGTGCTGGCCGTGGGCCTGTACTACGGCATCGACAGCGGCACGGTGGCCGCCATGGCCCGGTACATCTTTATGTTCATGTCCATGAAGCCCGACTCCGCCGATGTGGCGGTGCGGGCGGCGTTCTGCCACCACTGCGAGGACTACATCAGCCTGATGGAGTACTATCCGCCTGCTGACCACGGTATGGAGGCGTACACGAGGGCGTGACCAACACCCTCTTTGGATGACCAAGAGGGCTCGCCCTTTGGGAGAGCTGGCGCGCCAGCGCCTGAGAGGGGCAAGCCCGGCAAAATAAAACACGAAAGCACAGCGATACGATGTCTCGGACAAACAGGGCTTGTATCGCTGTGTTTTTTGAATAACGCAGCATCCTTGCTCTCTCCGTCATCTTCGCTTCGCTCGATGCCACCTGCCCCCGCTTCTGGCACCTCCCCGGCCGGGGGAGGTGAGAGGCTTTGGCATTCCGTGACGTTTTCCAGCAAACGCAAATCGGTTTCATCGAAGACGAAACCTCTTTGCCAAAGGCTCGCCCTTTGGGAGAGCTGGCGCGTCAGCGCCTGAGAGGGCAAGCCCGGTAAAATAAAACATAAAAACACAGCGATACGATGTCTCTGACAAACAGGGTGCTTGTATCGCTGTGTTTTTTGCTTTTTGTCAGCATCCTTGCCCTCTCCGTCACGGCTTCGCCGTGCCACCTCCCCTAAGGGGAGGCTTTGGCATTC
>VOFC01000848.1_pt1 | contig 82000 bp, 119 predicted proteins | sample 5384161 | NCBI WGS metagenome assembly VOFC01 (sample SAMN12384722, study PRJNA508395) | human gut metagenome | isolation source: healthy gut B | host: Homo sapiens | reverse complement strand
GTATGGGGACAGGCATATAATTATGATTTATGTATCAACAGTGCAAGTTATGGTATTGATGAAGCTGTTAATCTTATATTACGTGTAATCAATAGAGATAAACAGGAGTAATACAACATGCTGAATTAAAATCGGTACGTAAAACCAGCACTAAACCAGCACGCAGACTTTTTATGGAAAGTCTGCGTGTTTTCTGTTATAATAAAATGAATAAAGGTCTAAACTGGCTTATATGTTACTAACATCAATATATAAGTAGATATTGTAAAGCAGCAGGAATGGTGAAATGTATGAATGCATGTAAGAATTACCAAAAGATGATAAAAGATTATGATGAAGGAAGATTGTCATTAAAACAGGAAGAAAAATTCATAAATCATATTATTCATTGTAATGATTGTAAAGAAGAATTGGAGATATATTATATAGTATCATATGGACTTGATGAGAATTATGATGAGAATAAAATACCAGATGATATAAAGAACTGTATTGATTCATATGATTTTAAAACTTTGGTAGAGCTTAAGCTTAAGAAAAGCATAGAACAATGCAAAATGACCCGCCAGTGGAATCACGATATGAAAATGATGCATGCATTTATCAACATCATAATGGTTTTAATGTTTATTGTATGTATAATTATCAGATTTTATTAAATGCATACAATATATATAATTTATTATTATCCATCAGATGTATTTAATCTGTATGGAGTTACTCCTCATGAATTTATAGATGTTAAAGCCCTTATGGGGGATACATCTGATAATATACCGGGAGCACCGGGGATAGGACCTAAGACAGCGTCTGCCATTATTCGGGAATATCATAGTCTTGATAATGTTTTTGAACATCTTTGCGAGTTGAAGCCGCCTAAAGCAAAAACATCAATAACTGAGAATATCGAGCAGATTAAGATGAGCAGATTCTTGTCAGAGATTAAAATCGATGTTCCGATTGATTATAAAGTTGAAGATTCTAAAGCAGGTGATTTCTTTAATGAGAATTCATATGAACTTTTTAAGAAGTATAATTTTAAAAATATGCTAAAGAAGTTTGAGAATACAGATATAATTGCTAAAGATCCTGAATGTTATGAATATTTCAAGAAGATATCTGATTTTGCTGAGGTTGAAAATGTATTTAACAAAGCAATGGATATAGCAGGTGGAATTGAAAAAATCGGACTTTCTATTGTAAGAGAAAGTGAACTGACTGCAGTTGGAATAACACTATCAGATACAGAAATATATTATATTCCGGTATCGGGCTTTGTTACAGAGAGTTATCTTGCAGACCGTCTGTCAGATGTTGTAAGCGTGGCTTCTAACAGAAATATAGCATCTGCCAATATTAAAGATTATCTTGATATATTTGAAAAAGACAAGATAAATGGCTATCCGCTTGTTTCAGAAAAAGCATTTATTGATACTGCAATTGCGGCATATCTGCTTCATCCAAGTAACGAAAGTTATGATTATGAAAGTCTTGGAAGAGAGTTTTTATCATTAACATATCCTTCAAAAACAGAACTTCTGGGTAAATTGTCAATTAATAAGGCAGTAAATGAAGCGGAAGACAATCTTATTAAGTATGCATGTCTTTCATCATATGCTTATTACAAATGTGCTGATAAAATTACAGAACAGTTAAAGAGTGAGAATATGTATGAGCTTTTTGAAACTATAGAAATGCCTCTTATATTTGTTCTTTTTGATATGCAGCAGCAGGGCATAAGTGTTGATAAAAAGGCACTTGTTGATTATTCTAAGGTACTTGGCACTAAGATTTTGGTTCTTGAGAAAGAGATATATGAAGCAGCAGGCGAAGAGTTCAATATCAATTCACCAAAGCAGCTTGGTGTAATACTTTTTGAAAAGCTTGGAATGCCTAACGGAAAGAAGACAAAGAGTGGTTATTCAACAGCTGCAGACGTACTTGAAAAGCTTGCACCTGATTATCCGGTTGTAAGTAAGATTCTTGAATACAGACAATTAGCAAAGCTTAAATCAACTTATGCTGACGGACTTACACAGTATATATCAGAAGATGGAAGAATACATGGAACGTTTAACCAGACTATAACTGCAACAGGAAGAATAAGCAGTACAGAGCCTAATCTTCTGCGATTATTGTATCGATAACAGCGGCGATATTAAAGACACATTCTGCAGGATAAATGATATACTGAACAAATAATCAGCTGAGTTGTTATAATATTATTAATGTGATATATTAAAGTGCAGGATTTAAAAGTAATATTTGGCAGCATCAACTATAATATGTAAACTGTGTTGATGACAAACCTGATAAACGTATAAATGATAAGAGGAACAGATATGGAAAAGGATAAGAATACTAACAATTATGTATTTGGACTTGATATAGGTACAAGGAGTATAGTGGGTGTAGTTGGTTATCTGGAATATGGCAGATTTAAGATAGCAGCAATGGCAGAAAAAAGCTTCATACAACACGTTCAATGCTCGATGGACAGATTCATGATATATATAAAGGTTGGCGATACAATAAGACAGGTAAAGCTTTCGCTTGAAAGCCAGCTGGATATTGACCTTAAAGATGTATGTATAGCCGCTGCCGGACGAGTGCTTAGGACTGTAAATCAACAGCTGAGTATGAATTCGAGGAAGAAACAAGGGTGACACAGGAAGACATATATTCCCTTAATCTTCTTGCTGTTGAACATGCTCATAATAAAATAAATGATGGTTCAAGTAAGGAAAAGTTTTATTGTGTGGGTAACACTCCTATAAGATATCAGCTGAATGATTATGATATAGGTAATCTTGAGGGACATAAGGCAAGAAAAATATATGTTGAGCTTATAGCTACATTTCTTCCAGAGGAAGTTGTAGACGGACTTTATGAAGCGGTTGAATATGCAGGACTAAATGTAGCCTCTCTTACATTAGAGCCAATCGCTTCCATGAATATTGCAATACCAGAACAGTACAGACTCCTTAATATATGCTTAGTCGATGTAGGTGCAGGAACATCAGATATCTGTCTTACAAAGGATGGCTGTATAATTGCATACGGCATGATACCTTGCGCAGGTGATGAGATAACAGAGTGCATCGCAAAAACTTACCTTGTGGATTTTAACACAGCTGAAACTATAAAGATAGCTGCAAGCAATCCTGAGAAAAAAAATGATATTGTTACATTTAATGATATTATGGGACTTGAACAGAAGGTACCGTCAAGTGAAATTCAGGCTATAGCAGATGATGTTGTAGCGAATATGGCAAAGGACAGCAGACAGGATTATTGAGCTTAATGGCGGCAAGCCTGTAAATGCTGTGTTTGTTGTCGGAGGTGGTGGCAAGATACCAGGTTATACAGAAAGAGTGGCTGATTGTCTTGGAATACCGCACCAGAAAGAGTAGCAAAGAGGTGAAAGAAGTACTTACATCAGTTGATTTTCAGGTTGACAATTTCAAAAGGATTCATTATATGTAACTCCTGTCGGTATATGCACTAATTATTATACGCAAAAGAACAATTTTGTATTTGTTAATGTTAATAATGAACGAATAAAGCTCTATGATACAAGTAAGCTCACTGTGTTTGATGCTGTAATGCAGATAGGCTTCCCTAACGAAAAGCTGTTCCCAAGACGTGGAGCAGAGATTAACTTTACTGTTAATGGAAAGTCAAGACTTGTAAGGGGAAGTGCCGGGGAAGGTGCAGTTGTTACGCTTAATGGAAGACCGGCTAATCTTCATACTCCGATTGAACAGAATGATATAATAGTTGTAACGGAATCTACAGTAGGAGAACCGGCAAGCATAACAATAGGACAGCTTGAAGAGTTTAATTCCCAGATAACATTTATAGTAAATGATAAAACTATAGTCTGCCCAAGATTTGCATATGTTAATGGAGAATTAAAGTCAGAGTTCTATGATATTAATGACGGCGACAAAATCCGTATGGAGAACTTCTATACAGTTGCACAGCTTTTTGAGTTTCTTGACTTGGATTATAAGACACTCAATGTAACTGTTAATAATGAACCAGCAGATAAGAATACTAAAGTATATGAGAACTTTACGGTAAGAACTTCTTCAAAAGTGAACAAAAAAGACTATAATGATGAACCAAATGAAGCTATTGATAATGAAGCCATGGATAACGGAATCAGAAATATAAACTAGTGATGAACATGGTTCTGCAGAAGAACCAGTTATACAACCGCTGGATATAACTATTACGGTTAATGGTCAGAGCGTTGTTTTATCAGGCAAGCCTGATTATATAGTTGTAGACCTGTTCCAGTTCTATCCATTTGATCTTACAATGGTAAGGGGGAATCTTGTATTCTTACATAACGGAAATGATGCTGATTATTCATCGCCACTTAATGATGGTGATGTTATAGAGCTTCGCTGGGAGGATAAATAATTATGAGAATGATGCCGATTGCCAGCGGAAGCAGTGGAAACTGTATCTACCTTGGTACGGAGGACACACATGTTCTTTTTGATGCCGGAATAAGCAGGAAAAGAATTGAAGAAGGGCTTAATACGGCGGGTTTAAGTCTTAAAGATATTGATGCAATATTTGTAACACATGAACATATTGACCATACAAAAGGGCTTGGTGTTATATCGAGAAAAGATGGGATTCCAATCTATTCAACGTCTGGTACAATAGAGGGGATAGAACAGATTTCATCACTTGGGAATATTCCGGATGGCATATTTAATAAGATAAATGCGGATGAAGATATTTCAATTGGAGATGTAACAGTCCACCCATTCCGTATATCACATGATGCTAACGAACCGGTTGCGTATACATTTACTCAAAAATGTGCAGATGGTATAAAAAAAGCATCGGTTGTAACTGATTTAGGGTATTTTGATGATTATGTGGTTGATAATCTGACAGAATCTGATATTATGCTTGTTGAGGCTAATCATGATATCAATATGTTACAGGTTGGTCCTTATCCTTTTTATCTTAAGAAAAGAATATTAGGTAATAAAGGACATCTCTCTAATGAGACATCTGGACAGCTTGTCAATTCCCTGCTTCATGATAAGCTTAAGAAAATATATCTTGGTCATTTAAGTAAAGAGAATAACTATGATAAACTTGCTTATGAGACGGTGAAGTTAGAAATTGATATGTCAGATAACTCATTCAAATCTTCGGATTTTGATATAGAGGTTGCAAAGCGTGATGTTTTATCAGGTATTTGCGAAATATAACAGGCGCTTACAAGGTGCAGAAAGAGGAAAACTATGAAAAAATGTGTAATTACTGTTGTAGGAAAAGATACTGTTGGTATTATTGCCAAGGTATGTACTTATCTTGCTGATACAAAGGTTAATATCCTTGATATCTCACAGACTATTGTTTCAGGATATTTTAATATGATGATGATTGTTGATATGTCTGGTTCTACAAAGAATTTTGATAATGTTAATGAAGATCTTAATAAGCTTGGCGAAGATATTGGTGTTGTAATTAAATGCCAGCGTGAAGAAATATTTGACATGATGCACCGTATCTAAGAAAGTGAGGAGACTTAAATACTATGATTAATATTATGGAAGTTACAGAGACTAACAAAATGGTCGAGAAAGAGAACCTTGATGTAAGAACTATTACTATGGGTATTAATCTTCTTGACTGTGCTGGTCCTGATTTAGCTGAGGTAAATGAGAAAATATATAACAAAATCACAACTCTTGCTAAGGATTTAGTTTCAACCGGAGAAGAGATTGCAAAGGAATTCGGTGTTCCTATTGTTAATAAGAGAATATCAATTACACCTATTTCTCTTGTTGGTTCTTCTGCATGTAAGACACCTGAGGATTATGTTACTATTGCGAAAACTCTTGATAAAGCGGCTCATACTGTTGGTGTTAATTTCATTGGTGGTTATTCAGCAGTTGTATCAAAAGGTATGACTAAGAGTGATGAACTTTTAATAAGATCAATTCCACAGGCACTTGCACAGACAGAGCTTATATGCAGTTCAGTAAATGTCGGTTCTACAAAGACAGGTATCAATATGGATGCAGTAAGACTTATGGGTGAAATAGTTAAAGAGACAGCAGAACTTACTAAGGATAAAGATTCTTTAGGATGTGCCAAGCTTGTTGTGTTATGTAATGCCCCTGATGATAATCCTTTCATGGCTGGTGCATTCCACGGTGTTACAGAAGATGATGCAATTATCAATGTAGGTGTCAGTGGTCCTGGTGTTGTCAAATATGCACTTGAAAGCGTAAGAGGAGAAAGCTTTGAAGTACTTTGTGAAACTATCAAGAAGACAGCATTTAAGATAACAAGAGTAGGACAGCTTGTTGCTCAGGAGGCTTCTAAGAGACTCGGTGTACCTTTTGGCATTATTGACCTTTCACTTGCCCCAACTCCTGCAATTGGTGATTCAGTAGCAGAGATTCTTGAAGAAATCGGACTTGAGAGAGCAGGAGCACCTGGTACTACAGCTGCACTTGCAATGCTTAATGATCAGGTTAAGAAGGGCGGTGTTATGGCTTCATCTTATGTAGGCGGACTTAGTGGAGCATTCATCCCTGTATCAGAGGATCAGGGAATGATTGACGCGGTTAATGAAGGTTCACTTACAATTGAAAAGCTTGAAGCCATGACATGTGTATGCTCAGTTGGTCTTGATATGATAGCTATTCCAGGTGACACACCTGCAACAACAATTTCAGGAATTGTATAGGGGAAATAAAGAGTGAATTATGATATAATGAGCGCAAAGAGAGCCAGAAAGCTGCTTGCAGATTTCTGGCGAACGGCGAATGACGATCACGATAGCTGCGATAGCAGCGGCGAGTAGCAAAGCTACGAATCGTGATATAATAAGCACATAATATTTGTAGAATTATTCACAGAATTAAAATGCAAGGGGATTTATATATGAAAGCAGTAGGACTTGTAACAGAATACAACCCATTTCATAATGGACATTTATATCATCTTAATAAAGCAATGGAGCTTACAGGGGCGGATATAAGTGTTGCAGTTATGAGCGGGGATTTTGTACAGCGCGGAGAACCGGCGGTTCTTGATAAATATACGCGTACTTCTATGGCACTTAACAGTGGAGTTAACCTTGTCGTTGAACTTCCTGTTAATTATGCTGTGTCAAGTGCTGAGAGCTTTGCCGCTGGTGCTTTAAAGGTTCTTGATTATATAAAAGCTGACAGTATTGCTTTTGGAAGTGAAAGCGGCGATATAGAAAGGCTTTCTAAGCTTGCCCATATTTTGTGTGATAACGAAGATACACTATATAAGGAAATATCTAAATACACTGTCAATGGAATATCTTATGCCGCCGCAAGACAGAAGGTTGTGGAGAAGCTGACGGATAAAGACACTGCGGCAATGCTTACAAGTTCTAATAACATACTTGCGGTTGAATATCTGAAAGCTATCATAAAGAATAATTATGCTATTAAACCTTATACCGTGCAAAGACAGGGGGGATAGTTATAACGATACAGATATAAGAAGTGAGTATGCAAGTGCGACAGCATTGAGAGAAAATCTTAAAGCAGATAATATTTCTAAATATATACCTGTAAAAGCAGGTTTAATATTATCTTCAAATACGAATTATATATATCCTGATGACATAACAGAAGCGTTATTTACAAGGCTTTTAGATATACTTTTTGCGAGTAATTATGATAAAAATGTATTTATAGAAAATGTTATGCAATATCCGGATGTAAGCAAGGAGATTGCTGGCAGATTATATAAGTCGGCTATGGATATGATAACAAGGACAGTACCACAGAGGTCAGAAAATAAAGATAATGGGACGTTTTCATTTGGAAGCCTGTGTGAACATATAAAGACGAAAGAAGTGCCACTTTCCAGAATAAAAAGAGCACTTGTAAGAATAATACTTGGACTTGATAAAAAACGTATGGAAAAATATGCGAATGAACCATATATAAGGGTTCTTGGCTTTGATAAAAAGGGGCAGGAGTATCTTTCATATATAAGAAAAACTGTGGAAGTGCCACTTATAACAAAGACCGCTGACTATAAGGAAATGCTGCTTGATGATATACACGCGGCTAATATTTATAATATGATGGTTGCTGGAAAGTATGGAGTTAAAGAACTGGGGGATTTTGTGAGAGGGCCGGTCAGGGTATGATAAAAAGTGTGAGTTAAATAAGAGAAAATATATACAATTCAACTGTTGGAAAATAGTATGCTGTTGGCACAGGTTATATATTCAGGGAGTGTTAGGTATGTATTTAATATCAGCGTATTTTGATGAAAATACTAATAAAATATTGAAACATCTGCAACAAAAGATTGCCGATAAAACAGGCAATGATTTTATGATAAGGAATAATGTTATGCCTCATCTTACAATCAGTGCAATTGAGGCAAGGAATGTGGATGTGTTAATTCCAGCATTTGAAAAGGTATGCAGGGAAAAGTTACAGCCTTTAGAAGAAAAAGGCGTTGTGAATGTAAATAATGCGATAAATATAGTATTGGTCGGACAGCTTTTTCCACGTGTGATATATGCCGCACCTGTGCTTAACGAGTATATGATGAATCTTTCAATATCCATATATAATGAATTTACAACAATTCCAGAAACTAATATAAGCAAATTCTATCAGCCATATTCGTGGATGCCGCATATTACACTTGGCAAATGTCGTGATAAGGAGCAGATGAAACAGGCATTTGCTGTATTACAGGATTTATTTTTTTAAAGGAAGGCATTGCTAATTTAGTTATCATTGGTACTCCTGAAGAGATCGAGAAGTATGGTAAGGGCTATGACATTTCTGGCGCCACAATCGTAGATCCATTTAACGATCCTAATAAGCAGAAATATATCGACAAGTTCGTTGAATTAAGAAGCAAGAAGGGTGTTACACCTGAGATGGCTAAGGAACAGATGGAGAAGGATTACATGTACTATGCATGCCTTATGTGTAAATGTGGAGATGCTGATGGAGCAGTATCTGGTGCATGCCACTCAACAGGTAACACAATCCGTCCAGCTCTTCAGTTATTAAAGACTAAGCCAGGTATCAGCTCAGTTTCAGGTTTCTTCCTTATGGAAGTTCCAGACTGCGAATTCGGTGAGAACGGTCTTTTTGTATTCGCTGACTGTGCTGTAAGCCCAGATTATGATTCAGAGAAGCTTGCTGAGGTTGCTAAGCTTTCTTCAGATTCATTCAAGAGCTTTGTAGGAAAGGACGCTAAGGTTGCTATGCTTTCATTCTCTTCATACGGAAGTGCTAAGCACGAGAGAGTAACTATGGTAGCTGATGCAGTTAAGATTGCTAACGAAAAGTACCCAGACATCGCTGTTGATGGTGAACTTCAGTTAGATGCTGCTTTAGTTCCAGAAGTTGCAGCACTTAAGGCTCCTAACAGCAAGGTTGCTGGTAAGGCTAATACATTAGTATTCCCTTCACTTGAAGCTGGTAACATTGGTTACAAGTTGGTTCAGAGACTTGCTAAGGCTGGTGCTTATGGTCCAGTTCTTCAGGGTCTTTCAATGCCAGTCAACGATCTTTCAAGAGGATGCTTCGCAGAAGATATCGTTGGTGTTGTAGCTATGACAGCAGTTCAGGCTCAGAATGCATAATTAACATTTTTAAGGAGAATTTTTGTAATGAATATTTTAGTATTAAACTGTGGAAGCTCATCTCTTAAGTATCAGCTTATTAACATGGAAGATGAAAGCGTTATCGCAAAGGGTCTTGTAGAAAGAATCGGTATTGATGGTTCTGTTCTTACACATAAGCCAACAGGAAAGGATAAGTATGTTGTTGAAACACCTATGAAGGATCACAACATCGCTGTTAAGCTTGTACTTGATGCTCTTCAGGATGCTGAGCACGGCGTAATCAAGTCTACAGATGAGATTGCAGCAGTAGGACACAGAGTACTTCACGCAGGTGAGAAGTATATCGAGTCTTGTCTTGTAACAGAAGATGTTAAGAAGGTAGTAAGAGAGTGCTTCGATTTAGGACCTCTTCATAACCCAGCTAACCTTATAGGTATTGAAGCTGTTGAAGCAGCTATGCCAGGCAAGCCAAATGTAGCTGTATGGGATACAGCATTTGGTGGAACAATGGAGCCAAAGGCTTATCTTTATGCTATTCCTCGTGAATATTATGAAAAGTATGGCGTAAGAAGATACGGTTTCCACGGAACAAGCCACAGCTTTGTTTCTAAAGAGACAATCAAGTTTGCTGACCTTGATCCTAAGACAGCTAAGGTTATCGTATGCCACCTTGGTAACGGTGCTTCAATCTCAGCTTCTGTTGGTGGTAAGTGTGTAGATACTTCTATGGGTCTTACTCCACTTGAAGGTCTTATTATGGGTACTCGTTCAGGTGATCTTGATCCAGCTATTATCGAATACCTTTGCAACCATGAGAATCTTACAGTAAGCGAAATGCTTAATATTCTTAACAAGAAGTCTGGTGTTCTTGGTATGTCAGGCGGAATCTCAAGTGATTTCAGAGATCTTAATGCTGCAGCTAACGACGGCAATGAAATTGCTAAGGTTACACTTGAAGCTTATGCTTACAGAGTAGCTAAGTACATCGGTGCTTACACAGCAGCTATGAACGGTGTTGATGCTATCACATTTACAGCAGGTGTTGGTGAAAATGCTGCATGGCTTCGTCCAATGGTAGGTAAATATCTTGGCTTCCTTGGTGTTGAACTTGATGAAGCAGCTTCTGAGAAGGCTTGCGGTGTTGAAGGCATCATCTCTACACCAGAATCAAAGGTTAAGCTTTGTGTAATACCTACAAACGAAGAGCTTGCTATCGCAAGAGAAACATTAGCATTAGTAAAATAATTGACATATTCGCGAAAAATATTGAATTTAAGTGAATTTGTTGTTGACAAAGACAGGGAGCATGCGTATAATTGACAAGGTGTGGATTAGCGCATGCTTTTCCTGTGCATAATAGTATGAATTGGAGACAATTATGCTAATTGATTTAAGAGAGCTTTTATCCGGTTCACAGGATGAAAGAATAGAAAAGGTTTCAATTGAATCAGAAAGCTTTGACACTGGAATCGTAAGTATAGTATACTTGAGAAGCCAGAGTTTGAATTAAGCATTACCAGAATTGGTAAGAATAAGCTTGAGATTAAAGCTGAGAGCTTTGTTGTTCTTGATATTCCGTGTGACAGATGTTTAGAGTCTGTTCCTACGAAAGTAGAGTACAGTGTTGATGAAATCGTTGATTTCTCAGACAATGCTGCCGGGGAAGAAGCAAAAGAAGAAAAAGACTATATTGGTGGATACGAACTCGACGTGGACAGATTAGTTTTCGGCGAAATACTGATATCCATGCCGGGTAAGACATTATGTACCCCTGATTGCAAGGGGCTATGTTCTATATGCGGACACAACCTGAATGTCTCAGAGTGTGGATGTGACCGAGAGTCCCTGGATCCAAGAATGTCTGTTTTCAAAGATATTTTAAAGAATTTTAAGGAGGTGTAACCGAATGTCAATTTGTCCTAAGAATAAATCTTCAAAGGCTAGAAGAGATAAGAGAAGAGCAAACTGGAAGATGAGCGCTCCAAATCTCGTAAAGTGCAGCAAGTGTGGTGCTTTAATGATGCCTCATAGAGTATGCAAGGCTTGTGGTTCTTACAACAAGAAAGAAATCATCTCTGTTGACTAATTACTAACATGAATTTTGATAGGCTGTCCCATCAGGGGCAGCTTGTTTTGTTTTATAAAGAAATGTGTTATACTATGTGGTATTTTGATAAAGGGAAGGCTTTTAATTATGAAAGTGAATAAAATACTTGCATTTATGTTTATATTAGAATTATGTATTATCCCATTACAGGGATGCGGTGCAAAAAGTATTACTATTCAACCGAAACTCAGACAGATAGATGATGCTTATGGCAAAGGTTTAGTTTTACATACAATGATTATGCTGATAATGTGTTATCTTTAAGTTATAATCTTAAGCAGAATGCGGATGGAAGCTGGCAGCTGTCTGTCAGCGGACAGAATGCCCATGTAAATGGAACAAAAGTGATATCTGATAATAATGCCAATGGATTTTTCTATTATCTTTTGCATGAAAACTAATATATTTAAAGATATTCAGATGATTCATATTTTGTTGCGTGGTGGTTTAATCTTAATATATATTACGACAAGGATTCTATCGTTGCATTTTAATGATTATCCGTCTGATTATGAAATGGTTCAGATTACTGAATATCTTAATGTTTAAAAATTTATGGTTAAAAATTTTACGTATTTTAATGATTAATATGAAATGGAGTTTAATTTATGGTAAAAATCGCACTTGACGCTATGGGTGGAGATAATGCACCAGCAGAGATTGTCAAAGGAGCAGTACAGGCTATTGCTGCTGATAAGGACTGCTTTGTATATCTTGTAGGTAAGGAAGATAAGATTAAAGAATGTCTTAATGGACAGCAGTATGATTCATCAAGAATAGAGATTGTTAATGCAGATGATGTAATTGAAACAGGTGAACCTCCTGTTATGGCTATAAGAAGAAAGAAAGAGTCATCTCTTGTTAAAGCAATGTATATGGTTAAGAATAAAGAAGCTGATGCATTCGTATCTGCCGGAAGCTCAGGAGCAATCCTTGTTGGTGGTCAGACTATCGTTGGAAGACTTCGTGGAGTTGACAGACCACCAATGGCAGCACTTATCCCTACTAAGGATGGTGTTTCACTGCTTGTTGACAGTGGTGCTAATGTGGATGCAAGAGCAACTATGCTTGTACAGTGGGCTGTTATGGGTTCTATATACATGGAGAATGTTGTTGGAATTAAGAATCCAAGAGTTGCAATTGTCAATGTCGGACTTGAGGAAGAAAAGGGGAATTCACTTGTCAAAGAAACATATCCAATGCTTAAAGAGTGTCCTAACATTAACTTTATAGGAAGTATTGAAGCAAGAGAGATTCCTAACAGCTATGCAGACATCATTGTATGCGATGCATTTGTTGGAAACTGTATCTTAAAGCTTTACGAAGGTGAAGCCAAGATGATACTTGGCAAGATTAAGGGTGTTATGATGTCATCTTTAAAGACTAAGATTGGAGCACTTCTTATTAAGAAAGCATTAAAGACACAGCTCAAGTCAATGGATGCTTCAGAACATGGAGGAGCTCCTCTTATCGGTCTTAACGGTCTTGTTGTAAAGACTCATGGCAATGCCAAAGCTAAAGAGGTTAAGAATTCATTAATTCAGTGTGTAACATTTACAAAAATGAATATAAATGATAAAATTATTGAGGCGCTCGGTCAGATTCCAGAGCAGCATAATTAAAGATTGAAAGGATAGATATTATGGAATTCGAGAAGTTACAGAATATTATTGCAGATGTACTTAACATTGATAAATCAAAGATTACCCAGAGACAACATTTGTTGATGATCTTGGAGCAGATTCATTAGATGTATTTCAGATTATCATGGGAATTGAAGATGAATTCGATATCCAGATTCCTGATGATGCAGCTGAATCAATTGTAACAGTTAATGATGCAGTTGTTCAGATTCAGAACGCAACTAATAAATAAACCATACAGATTGTGATGAAAACTAAGAGCATAAGGAGCAAATATTCTTGCATAATTTGTTCCTTATGCTCTTGTTTTCAAAAGTTCGCAGAAAGGTGTATTATGCATAATAAAAATTTATCTGTGTTTATGCAGACTATTGGTTATGATTTCAAAGATATAAGTCTGCTTGAAGTTGCTCTTACTCACAGTTCTTATGCCAATGAGCAGAAAAAAGTAAATTGCTGTGATAATGAAAGAATGGAATTTTTAGGTGATGCTGTTCTTGAGCTTTCATCAAGTGATTATATATATAAGAATCACTCTGAGATGGCTGAAGGAAAGATGACAAGACTTCGTGCCAGCATTGTATGTGAGCCTACACTTGCTTTATGTGCAAGAGCTATTAAGCTTGATACATTTATAAGACTCGGTAAAGGAGAAGAGCTCACCGGAGGAAGAAGCAGGGATTCTATCGTATCAGATGCCTGTGAAGCTGTTATAGGAGCCATCTATCTTGATGGTGGTTTTGCTAATGCAAAAGAATTTGTTAATAAGTTCATTCTTAATGACCTTGACAATAAGAAACTCTTTTTTGATAGCAAGACTATATTACAGGAAGTTATTCAGGGACTTGGAAAAGAAGTTGATTATGAATTCATCGGTGAAGAAGGTCCTGAACATAACAAACAATTCGTTGTAGCTGCTGTAGTTGACGGGCTTTTTAATATTAAAGGAACAGGCCACACTAAGAAATCAGCATCTCAGAATGCAGCATATGCTGCACTTATCGAGCTTAAGAATAAAGGCTACGATATCAACTCTGATAAGAAATAATAAGTGAGGGGTTATGTATTTAAAAAGTATAGAAGTACAGGGATTTAAGTCATTTGCTAATAAGATAGTATTTGATTTTCATAATGGTATTACAGGTATTGTAGGGCCTAATGGTTCAGGTAAAAGTAATGTCGCCGATGCTGTGCGCTGGGTTTTAGGCGAACAGAGTGCCAAGCAGCTTCGTGGTTCTAAGATGGAAGATGTTATATTTGCAGGAACTGAGAACAGAAAGCCGGTTGGTTTCGCATTTGTAGCTATAACTCTTGATAACAGCGACCATGCACTTCCGGTTGATTACGATGAAGTTACAGTATCAAGAAGAGTATACCGTTCAGGTGAGAGTGAATATCTTATCAATGGTAACTCATGCCGATTAAAAGATGTAACAGAAATGTTTTATGATACCGGTATTGGTAAGGAAGGATATTCTATTATCGGACAGGGACAGATTGATAAGATTCTTTCTGGAAAGCCTGATGAAAGGCGAGAGCTTTTTGATGAAGCCGCTGGAATTGTTAAGTTCAAAAGAAGAAAAGCTACTGCAATCAAGAAACTTGAAAATGAGCGGGCTAATCTTGTCCGTGTTAATGATATTTTATCAGAGCTTGAAAAACAGGTCGGACCATTACAGGTCCAGTCTGAAAAGGCCAAGGAATATCTTGACTATAAAGCTGATTTAAAGAAATATGATGTTAATGCATTTCTTTTGGAATCAGACAGGATAAGCAAAGATCTTGAAGAACTGACAGGAAAGATTGGCATTGCTGATAACGACCTTGCTAATTCAAGAGCTGAGTATGAGAGTACCAAGGCTGAATATGAAGAGGCAGAGGAACAGTTATCTAAGGTTAATTCTGACATTGAGAATGTTAATTCACTTTTATCAAACACTGAGCTTGAAAGTCAGAGACTTAACGGTGAGATTAATGTTATCACAGAGCAGATTAACAGATTCACTGATAATGAAAAACATTACAGTGACAGAATTGCAGCTATTGATAAAGATAAAGCTGCAAAAGCAGACCAATGTAGCTGATTTTAAGAAACAGCTCAATGAGCTTTCAACATCTGTAGAAGAGTTCGAGAATAATCTTAAAGCTAAACAGGATACTGCTGATGTTATAAAGCAGGATATTGACGGAGTGTCAGATCAGATTGAGAGCCGTCAGAACGATATATACGACAGACTTAATGCCAAGTCATCTATTAATGCTGAGAATCAGAAGTTTGCGACTATGTTGGAACAGCTTAATATAAGAAAGGCTGAGCTTAACAGTCATCTTATTAAAGATAAGAGTGATGAAGCTGAACAGAATATTAAGATTAATGATATCAGTGCAAGATTAGAAACTGCACAGAAAAATGCTTTGGATATAGCTGAAAGAATTGCAGCTAACAATAATGAAGTTACAGCTATTAAGAATGAGAATGCTGACCTTAATGCACAGCATGATAAGATTGTACAGAATTATCACAGAGAGAAGTCAAGACTGGAATCTCTCGTTAACATTACTGAAAGATATGACGGGTATGGCAACAGTATCCGTAAGATTATGGAATTAAAGGACAGCAATCCGGGAATTCTTGGTGTTATTGCGGATATTGTCAAGGTTGAGAGAAAGTATGAAACAGCCATTGAGACAGCCTTAGGCGGAACAATCCAGAACATTGTTACTGATAAAGAATCTACAGCCAAGGAACTGATTGCATATCTTAAGCAGAATAAGCTTGGACGAGCTACATTTTTACCTCTTAATGCAATATCAGGAAGAAATACTCTTGAGAAAGAGCCATGTATTAAAGAAAATGGTGTTATCGGAATTGCAAGCAACCTTGTAAGAGTTTCTTTCGAATATGAGAACTTAGCTAAGTATCTTCTTGGAAGAATTCTTGTTGTTGATAATATTGATAATGCGCTACTTATTGCCAAGAAATACAAATACAGCTTAAGGATTGTAACTCTTGAGGGTGAGCAGCTTAATCCGGGCGGTTCAATGACCGGTGGTGCATTTAAGAATTCAAGTAATCTTCTTGGTAGAAGAAGAGAGATTGAAGAACTTAAGAAATCTGTGTCAGAACTCAGTAAATCATCAACTGAGCTTAAAACTAAGATTGCAGATAACAGAGCTAAGATAGCGTCTATAAGAGAGCTTATTGACGCAGATAACAAAGCTAACAGAGAGGTGTCTTTAGCTGTTAACACAGAGCAGATGAATCTTAATCAGGCAAAGCAGAAGTTATCTGAAATCAGAATTATATATGATAAAGATAAGGCTGAAACTACTGAGATTGACAGACAGATTAAGGAGATTGATGAGAATAAGAATCAGGTAAGCGGAAGCTTAAGTGCGCTTGATATACAGAATGAAAGCTCAAGAAAAGAAATTGAGAATCTTAACAAACAGCTTGAAGCAAAGAAGGCTGAACTTGATAAGGCTAATGATGATATTGAGAATCTTAAGATAAGATTCAGTTCGGTAGAACAGAAGACAGCATTTATTCAGGAAAATATTATAAGAATCAATTCTGAAATTGCTGCTCTTGAATCAGAAGAAGCTGATATAAGACAGAGAAAAGAATCTTTATCATCAGAAGTTGAAGATAAGAATGCACAGATTGAAAAGTTAAGAAGTGATATTCATAAAGCTAAGAATCAGATAGAAGACTGCAATACTAAGATTACAGCTCTCCGCAAGGATAGAGATATTATTAATGCAAGCCATAAGACATTCTTTGATAAACGTGAAAAGATTAATGAACAGATTGTTCTTCTTGAAAAAGAAAGTATGCGTCTGCATAACCAGCAGGAAAAGTTAGAAGAAGAGAATGACTCTATAGTAGATTACATGTGGAATGAATATGAGCTTACATACAGCTATGCTGCTGAATTAAGAAGTGAAGAGCTTACTGATATATCTGATATTAAGAAGCAGATTAATATTCTCAAAGCTAATATTAAAAAGCTTGGTGTTGTTAATGTCAATGCTATTGAAGAATATAAGGAAGTAAGCGAACGATACAACTTCTTAAAGACACAGCATGATGATATGATTAAGGCTGAAGAGGCTCTTGTACTGGTTATTGATGAGCTTGATAATGGTATGAGAATTCAGTTTAAAGAGAAGTTTGAGGAAATTAAGGTTGAATTCGATAAGGTATTCAAGGAATTGTTCGGTGGTGGACGAGGAACAATAGAGCTAGTTGAAGGTGAAGATATTCTTGAGGCAGGAATTGTTATTATTTCACAGCCGCCAGGAAAGAAGCTTCAGAACATGATGCAGTTATCCGGTGGTGAAAAGGCACTTACTGCAATCGCACTTCTTTTTGCAATCCAGAACCTTAAACCTTCACCATTCTGTCTTCTTGATGAAATAGAAGCGGCACTTGATGATTCAAATGTTGGAAGATATGCTAATTATCTTCATAAGCTGACAAAACATACACAGTTCATTGTTATCACTCACAGACGAGGAACAATGGCTGCAGCTGACAGACTGTATGGTATAACTATGCAGGAAAAGGGTGTATCTGCACTTGTTTCAGTAGATCTTATAGCTAATGACCTTGACAAGAAGAAGGAGTAAATATGGGATTTTTTAGTAAATTAAAAGAAGGTTTAACCAAGACCAGAGATAATATTGTTTCCGGAATTGATTCTGTTTTCTCAGGATTTTCGTCAATTGATGACGATTTCTATGATGAGCTTGAAGAAACCCTTATTATGGGTGATATAGGTGTTGTTGCAACTGAAGAGATTCTTGACGACCTTAAGAATAAGGTTAAAGAGAATAAGATTAAGAATCCTGCTGACTGCAAGCAGCTTCTTATTGACAGCATTAAGGAAAAGATGAATCTCGGCGAGAATGCATATGAATTTGAGAACCGCCAATCCATTGTTATGCTTATCGGCGTTAATGGTGTAGGAAAAACTACATCTGTAGGCAAGCTTGCCGGCCTTCTTAAAGCACAGAACAAGAAGGTTATTATGGCTGCAGCCGATACTTTCAGAGCTGCGGCTATAGAGCAGCTTACAGAATGGTCTAACAGAACTGGTGCTGATATTATTGCACAGAGTGAGGGTTCTGATCCAGCTGCCGTTATATATGATTCAATCGCTGCATGTAAAGCAAGAAAGGCAGATGTTCTTTTATGTGATACAGCTGGACGTCTTCAGAATAAGAAGAATCTTATGGAAGAGTTAAGAAAGATAGACCGTGTTATAGAAAGAGAATATTCAGATGCATACAGGGAAAATCTTATTGTTCTTGACGCAACAACTGGTCAGAACGCCCTTTCTCAGCTTAGAGAGTTTAATGATGTAACTAATATCACAGGTATTATTCTTACTAAGATGGATGGAACTGCCAAAGGGGGAATTGCCGTTGCTATACAGGCAGAATTTGGTATTCCTGTTAAATATATTGGAGTTGGTGAGAAAGTCGAAGATTTACAGAAGTTTGATTCAGACACATTTGTTAATGCATTATTCGATGTAGATAACGGCTCTGATGAAGATTGATAAGTTAATAAATTAAGATGGGAGATTAAGTGTAATGGAAGAATTAACATTGAAAAGTTTCGAGGAAGCTGCCGAGAAGGTTAAGGAAGCAACACTTCCTACTAATCTGGTATATAGTGAGTATTTCAGCAGCCAGACTGGTAACAGAGTATACCTTAAGCCAGAGAATATGCAGTACACAGGTGCTTATAAGGTAAGAGGTGCATATTACAAGATTAGTACGATGTCAGAGGAAGCAAGACAGAAGGGACTTATTACAGCTTCTGCCGGTAATCATGCACAGGGTGTTGCATTTGCAGCTAAGAAATATGGGGTTAAGGCAACAGTAGTTATGCCTACAACAACACCACTTATCAAGGTAAACAGAACTAAGGGATACGGTGCAGAGGTTATTCTTTACGGTAATGTTTATGATGAAGCATGCGAATATGCAATGAAGCTTGCCAAGGAGAAAGGACTTACTTTTGTTCATCCTTTTGATGATCTTGATGTTGCAACAGGTCAGGGTTCTATCGCTATGGAGATTATAAAAGAGCTTCCAACAGTAGATTACATACTTGTACCAGTAGGTGGCGGCGGACTTGCCACAGGTGTTTCTACACTTGCCAAGCTTCTTAATCCTAATATAAAGGTTATTGGTGTTGAGCCAGCAGGTGCTAACTGTCTTCAGGCTTCTATAAAGGCTGGAAAGGTAACAACACTTCCAACTGTAAGCACTATTGCTGATGGTACAGCTGTTAAGACTCCTGGAAGCAAGCTGTTCCCATACCTTCAGAAGAATCTTGATGTGTTATGGAAAGAATTGTTGAACAGAATCTTTTATATGATTTTTATGGAGAGTTACTTAACGACCACCAGAAGAAGATATATGAAGATGCTATCTACAATGATTTATCTCTCAGCGAAATTGCCGATGAATACGGTATATCAAGGCAGGGAGTACATGATCTGATTAAGAGAGTTACGAAGACACTTGATGGATACGAGGCTAAGCTTCATCTTATACAGAAGTTCCTTGAAACCAAGGACAAGGTATCTAAGATTGATTCTTTAGTTGATGATTACATGGAAAGTCAGGATATATCTGATATTCATGTTCATGGAAATCAAGAAGTTATCCAATGAGATTCTTGAAGAATTTTAAGGAGAGATATTATGGCATTCGATAGTTTATCAGAGAAATTGCAGAATATTTTTTAAAAATCTTCGTGGTAAGGGTCGTTTATCAGAAGCTGATGTTAAGGCTGCTCTTAAGGAAGTTAAGCTTGCCCTGCTTGAAGCTGATGTTAACTTTAAGGTCGTTAAGAACTTTATCAAGTCAGTAGAGGAGCGTGCTATTGGACAGGATGTTATGTCAAGTCTTACACCTGGTCAGATGGTTATAAAGATTGTTAATGAAGAGATGGTATCTCTTATGGGATCTGAGACAACTGAGATTGCCTTGAAACCTGGCTCTGAGATTACTGTTATCATGATGGCAGGTCTTCAGGGTGCTGGTAAGACAACTACTACAGCAAAGCTTGCTGGTAAGTTCAAGGCGAAGGGAAGAAAACCTCTTTTAGTTGCCTGTGATGTATACAGACCAGCAGCCATTGAACAGCTTACTATTAATGGTAATAAACAGGGCGTTGAAGTATTCTCTATGGGAACTAACCAGAAGCCTGTTGATATTGCCAAAGCTGCTATAGCCCATGCTAAGAATAATGATTTTAATACAGTTATTCTTGATACAGCAGGACGACTTCATGTTGATGAAGACATGATGAATGAGCTTATAGAGATTAAAGCTAATGTATCAGTTGACCAGACTATACTGGTAGTTGACTCTATGACAGGTCAGGATGCAGTCAATGTTGCTGCTTCATTTAACGAAAAGGTTGGGATTGATGGAGTTATTCTTACTAAGTTAGATGGTGATACAAGAGGTGGTGCTGCACTTTCAATCAAGGCTGTTACAGGAAAGCCTATCCTTTATGTTGGTATGGGGGAAAAACTTTCAGATCTTGAACAGTTTTACCCGGATCGTATGGCATCAAGAATTCTTGGTATGGGGGATGTCCTTACCCTTATTGAGAAGGCTGAAGCACAGCTTGACGCTGATAAGGCAAAAGCTATGGAAGAAAAGCTTAAGAAAGCAGAATTTGATTTTAATGACTTTCTTGAGTATATGGGACAGATTAAGAATATGGGTGGTATCAGTTCAATTATGAGCATGATGCCAGGGACTGTCAGGTCAGATGAAGAATGTTTCAATCGATGATGATGAAGCAGAGAAGAATATGAGAAGAACCGAATCTATCATATATTCAATGACTAAGGCAGAAAGAAGTAATCCGGACATACTTAATCCTTCAAGAAAGAACAGAATTGCAAGAGGTGCAGGTGTTGATATTGCTGATGTTAACAGACTTGTAAAACAGTTCGAACAGATGAAGAAGATGATGAAGCAGATGCCGGGAATGATGAAAGGTGCTAAAAAGGGACGTTTCAAGTTACCTTTTTAACATAGATTAATTTTTAAGAATAATACAGGAGGTGAATGTAATGGCAGTAAAGATTAGATTAAAGAGATTAGGTGAGAAGAAGTCTCCTTTCTATAGAATTATCGTAGCAGATTCAAGATCTCCAAGAAATGGTAGATTTATTGAAGAAATCGGTACTTATGATCCTAATTACGATCCATGCAAGTTAAGCATTGATGCTGAGGCTGCTAAGAAGTGGTTATCAAACGGAGCTCAGCCTACAGAAGTAGTTGGTAAGCTTTTCAAGATGGCTGGTATCGAAAAATAAGACTAGTGGAGGTGTTAATTGACTATTGATAATCCGAATACAGCGGATAATTCCGACATTATATACAATTCTCTTATTCTTGACAATAACTGCTTTAACATAGTCATGCTGCATGGTCAGGAAGCACAGACTAAAAGCAGAAATGAATATCAGAGCATATCAATCAGACTTCTTAAGAATAAAGGGATAGACTATCTTGCACTTGGACATGTACACTCATATAAGAAAGAAAAGCTTGATGCAAGGGGAATTTACTGTTATCCAGGATGCATTGAAGGCAGGGGCTTTGACGAATGTGGTGAACATGGCTTTGTTGTTATAGATGTAAACAATAATACACTTACAAGCCACGAAATGATACAGGCAGCTTCAAGATGCCTGTATGAAATAGACGTAGATATATCAGAATGCCTGAATTCATCTGAAATAATTAATAACATACAGCATGCACTTGATATGAAGCATTATAGCAGTTCAAGCATGATTAAAGTTGTGCTTACAGGTAATATAAATGTAAACTGTGAAAAAAATATAGAATATATTACAATGATGTTTTGTGACAAATATTATTATTTTAAGTTGTATGACCATTCTGGAATAAAAATAGATTACGATAATTTTCTATATGAGAATTCTGTAAAAGGAGAGCTTGTACGGCTTGTGAAAGCTGATGATACGCTGGATGATGACACTAAAGCTGCTATTATAGCGATTGGAATCAAAGCTTTAACAGGAGAGGAATATATATGAAATTAGTAAGTCTGCATATAGATAATTTTGGCAAATTTAATAACCTTGATATGAGCTTTAATAATGGACTTAATCAGTTGATAGAAGAAAACGGATGGGGAAAAAGTACACTTACTGCATTTATTAAAGTCATGTTTTATGGCTTTGATAATTCCTCTAAAAGAGATTCCTATGAAAATGAGAGAAAACGTTATAAGCCGTGGAATGGCGGAATATATGGTGGTAATATAACTTTCTGTCTTGATGATAAACGATATACGATATATAGAACATTTGAAGCAAAAGATAAAGATGATACATTCCGCCTTGTTGACCAAAGAACAATGTTAGTTTCTTTAGATTATAGCTCCAATATTGGATATGAAATCTTTAAAATAGACAGCAGCACATTTAAAAAGACCTTATGTATATACGAAAATAACTGTATAACAGAAAGCACCGGCGATATTGAAGCGCTTCTTGGAGATGAACAGTCAGATACAGAGGATATAAATAACTTTGACAAGGTTATTAAAAGCATGGATGATAAGCTTAATGCCTTAAGTCCCGACAGAAAAACAGGTGAACTTTATAAACAGAAGGACAAGCTTAATGAAATACAGGCACAGTTAAAAGAAATGCCAGTATTAGAAGATAGTATAGACACAACTATAAGACATATAAAAGATACAGAAAAACTTATGGAAAAGCTATCTTTGCAAAAACAGCATATAAAAGAAGAACTAGATAAGGCAAGCTATTACAATGAAATGCAAAGCATTTTAAAGCAATATAATATATATAGCAGACAGCTTGAAGAAAAAAGACAAGCCTATGAAGAAAAGCTTGAAGAATATGGCAGGCTTCCAGATATTAATGATGTTTGTATGAAAATACAATATGCAGACAGGATACTTGATAAATACAGCCAGCTAAAAGAACTAGAGCCTAATAAGACACAGTATGACAGGCTGCATGAACTTAAAGCATCGGTGTCTTGTTATTCTCATCATGAGCTTAAGGAACAGATTGATAACATAAACCATCTGAACACATTAAAGTCTGAGATACAAAGTGAATTATCTGTTGCAGATAAATATAGAAACATTCTTTTTTAATAGCAGCTATAGCAGCCGGTCTGCTTTCTATTATAGTTGGTGCTATAACTGGTACTGGTGTATTGCTGATACCTATAGGAATAATATTAATAATTGCCGGAATAGTGTATAATAAAAATGAAAAAGCTGGAAGCAGTAAACATATTCATGCACCTATTAATGAATTAAAAAACGATTATAAAAAGCAGTATTTACTTATAAAAGAATGGCTTGATGCACACGATATTAGTTTTGATCCTGATGTAGTATATACACTGTCAACAATAGATAACAGATTGTATGAATATGAAAGAATCGTCCAACAGATAGATAAGTATAATATCCAGTATAATCAGGCTGGTATAAGTGGATATGTCAGGAATATATGCAGCTTTATAGCAAGCTTTGAGAATTATATGCCACAAGAACTGGCTGATATTATAAATGATGATAAAAAGAAGCAGGATATTATACTGCTTATAAAAAGAGTGTAATAACTGCCTTTATAAAATGAAGCAGGATATTGAAATAATCGGACATATAAGAAAAAGAATATGATTATGCATATAATATATTTAATACATTTGAAAGCCAGCATAATGATATAGATAAAATCATAGAACAAGTATCAAATACTAATCTTGAACATACTGTAAATGTGTATATGCTTAACAGCAGGCTGGATGATATGATATAGAAAAAAAACTCAAGCAGCATAACGATAATATAGCTGGATATAGCACACAATTAAGTATATATCAAGATAAACTTGATGAGCTTACAGATAAAAAATAATATACTTTCGGAACTTATGGAGGATTATGAAATTCGACTGAAAAAATATAAAAATCTGAAACTGTCAAGAGAATATCTTATAAAGGCCAGAATATCGTTTTCATGTAAATATCAGGTTTCAGTTAAAAATAAATTTAATGAATATATTGATATATGTAACAACGCAACGGACTTTCACGACAAGTATAGTATTGATGTTAATAACAGGCTTCTTAAGAACGAATATGGACAGGAAAGAGAACTTCGTTTTTTTAGTTCAGGTTCAAAGGATATAGCCAGTTTATGTTTAAGACTTTCATTTATTAATGCTATGTATAAGGATGATAAACCATTTATAATCATGGATGATCCTTTTGTTAATATGGATGATAACATCATAAATGGTGCTAAAGCACTTTTAAATATACTATCCGATAGTTAATACAATTATTAAGAACATCGAAGATGCTCAGCTTAAGGCTTCTTGGCCTAAAGCTTTCAATGTTGGTGATACTTTTATGAAATTAATACTTGTAAGATATGTATCTTATCTAAAAGATTAAGGAAGGAAACCGTGAAAGAATCCGAAGGTCATTTGAAGGAACTGTTTTAAAGAAGCAGGGTACAAAGGAGTTACGTGCTACATTTACAGTTAGAAAAAGATTTCTGGTGGAATCGGTGTAGAAAAGACATGGCCATTACATTCACCTATCGTAGAGAAGGTTGAAGTTATCAGACGTGGTAAGGCTAGAAGAGCTAAGTTATTCTACTTACGCCAGAGAACAGGTAAGGCTGCAAAGGTTAAAGAATTAGTTAGATAATTATAATAATTCTATAATAAAATGAGGTTGTAACAGGTTTGTGCCTGAATTACAACCTCATTTTATTATAAATATTTTTAAAGTTTAAGAAGTAACATTGGTTCCAAGAGATAACACACAACCTTCTCCATGTTTATCGCAGTGATAAATTATATTATAGCCACCTGAATATATATCTTTTGTAATCATATAAAAACCGGCCTTCAGTTTTGCTTTAGAGCCATCAAGGAAATTTATTTCTCTCCTATAATAGTTTTTATCCTCGTGAATATCAGGAACTGCTGGATTGAACTGACCAGTTAAGGTATAATCAGCCTGGATTTCATTAAAATAATTCTGAAGATTAGCCCAGTCAGCGGCAACCCTGGCTTTATGAATATGCTTAATTAAAGAAGGGCTTAGTATACCGACAAGCACAGCCATAATGGCAATAACAATAATGAGTTCAACTAATGAGAAACCTTTATTGTGATTATATTTATTATGTTTATCAAAAGAATTACGTAAATGTATCATATAGTATCCTCCTTTTTAATATTTGTAAATAGATTAAGTTGTGGTCAAAAGCCCCCCGACTTAATCTCATGGGATTATAAATTTTACATAATAATAAGTCAATAAAATAAATATAAAATTTTTTGATTATATGCTATGATATGTGTATCAAAAACCACTGGCTTTGATACTTACGGATTGTTCCATGCTACGCACTCCCGCAATCCGCTCTGGTATTATAATAATATAAAATAATTTTTAATAGAAATGGAGATTTCAATGTATTTAGATATCTTAGGATTAATAGGTGCGTGTTCGTATGCACTTGACTGCGTAGAAGCAGAGCTTGTACACTCAACTAATAAACACTCTAAACGAGTTGCGTATATGAGCGTGTGTATTGCAATGAATATGGGGATTAATGATGAAAGTCTGCAGGATTTGGCAGCTTGTGCACTTATGCACGACAATGCACTCACACAATATATCAAAGAAGAACTGCATAATAACTATATAGATATACATGGTAAACAGAAGCAGCTTCCACAGGTAGGACAGCATTGCATACTTGGTGAGCAGAATATAAAAGAGCTTCCATTTAATACTGATGTTACCAATGTTATTCTTTATCACCATGAAAATGCAGATGGAAGTGGAATATTTGGTAAAAAATGGAACGAAATTCCTTTGTTTTCCAGAATTATACATATGTGTGATATATTAGATCTGGCCTGCTGTAACTCTATTAATTCTGATAAGCATTCCAAAGCTGCTTCCAATAAATACTTACCATACTGGAATAAAATACAATACTTTCTTGAAAATGTGCGTGGCAGGCTTGTTGATAATGAATGTATAGATTCATTCCTACAGGTGTTCACGCCTGATAATATTAGTGAGCTTGATTCTGATAATATAGAAGTGAATCTATGGAGCAAAGTTCCACGAATGAATAATGAGCTTAGCTTTAATCAGATTAAACAGATAGCAAGTTTTTTTGCAGGAATCATAGATTATAAGTCTCCCTTTACAAGTACACATTCTATTGGTGTAGCCTGTATAGCAAAGAAGCTTGCAGGATATATGGGGCTTGGAGAGGAAACATCACAGAAAATATATCTGGCAGGTGCATTACACGATATTGGCAAGGTAGCCATAGGCAATGATATATTAGAAAAGCCAGATAAGCTTACAGATGAAGAATATTCAGTTATGAAGCATCACGCAGCTTATACCTACTATATATTATCAGACATTAACGGCTTTGATGAAATACGTGACTGGGCGGCTTTTCATCATGAAAGACTTGATGGTACTGGTTATCCTTTTGGTAAAACAGCAGAAGAATTAAATGTTGAAGAACGTATAATGGCTGGTGCAGATATATATCAGGCGCTTACAGAAAGCCGTCCTTATAAAAGCGGAATGCCACACAATAAAGCCTGCGGCATTCTGTATGATATGGCAGATAAAGGGTGGATTGATTCTAATGTAGTTGTAAATATAGATAAATGCTTTGCTAATGAAACTAATATATTGTAATCAGCTATATTATAATTCAGAATGGAGATAATGAATTATAAATACTTGCAAAGTATAAATATAATCTTTAAATATATAATAATATTTGATATAAAGGATATTATACATAATGAAGTAGGGGGCAAAAGCCCCCCGACTTTGATACCTACGGATTGTTCCGTGCTACGCACTCCCACAATTCTACCCAATATTCGCATATCGTGGGATTATCATCCCACTTTTATGCTCATATTGGGGCGGGTCCCAAGGTCTTTCACCCACCTATGAGCGAGCTCATGTGGGTTTAGACCTTTTGACCCTGGTATCATATAATATTAAGAAAGAAAAATAACACAGGTATCAAAAATGAATACTAATATATCTTACATATATGATGGCAGGAAAGCTTTCTTTCATCTGCCTGGTTTGTTTGAATTCTATGAATTTTATAAGGTTTTTCTGCCTTTATTTTATGAACACAGGGAGTATTTTTATGATTGGTGCGATATAGGCTCTATATATGGTGCACCTGCCGACTGCCTGTGGGGTGGAGGACGTGCTGGATTTGGAGATTGCGATGCCAGAGAGGTATTTAAGCTTATGGCAGAATATAAAATATCATCCAGGCTTACTTTTAGTAACTCTCTTCTTAAAAAGGAACACCTATCAGATAAAAAATGTAATGAACTGTGTGAATTGTTAAAGGCTGCTATAAAGGAACAGCATACTTATTCTGGTATCAGCAATGCTTCTATTAATACAGCATGTAAGGCAGATGGTGTTAAAAATGGCATTATCGTTCATTCAGACCTCCTGCTTAACTATTTAAAAAATAAATATCCTGAATTCTATTTTGTTTCATCAACAACCAAGGTGTTGACAGATTCCAATAAATTACTGGATGAAATAAACAATGAGGCTTTTAGCTATGTTGTTCCTGATTTTAGGTTAAATAAATGCTACCATAAGCTTAAAGCCTTAACAGATACACAAAAAAATAAAGTTGAATTTCTATGTAATGAGTGCTGCTGGTTTGAATGCTATGACCGTAAAGCCTGCTATGAAGCGGTGAGCCGTATGAATCTTGGTGAAAATTGTGCAAGCCATATATGTGTATCACCAAAAGCTGCCGAAGGTTATAGCTTTTCTGGTGCAATGAGTAACCCTGCATTCATAAGTGTAGATGATATAAGAAATATATATATTCCTATGGGATTTACTAACTTTAAAATAGAAGGAAGAAGCCTTGGAAGTGCACTTATTCTTGAATTTATACTTTATTATATGACTAAACCTGAATTTCAGATTCATGTAAGGGAAGCCATATATCTTGATAATATGCTTGATTTATTTTAAAGAAAGAGAGAGTACTACTATGAATACTATAGATATGAATGATACAACTATGACTAACATAACTATGAAGAATATTGATATATTAAATAAACTGCATATTGCAATGATTGAACTATACAGTGGTGATGCTAAAAGAATACAACATTTCTGTAAGGTACACAGCTATGCCCGGCTGATTGCAAAGATGGAACATGTAGATAACAAAACTTTATTTGTTATTGAAACCGCTGCCCTGACACATGATATAGGGATACATATATGCGAAGAAAAGTATGGGGAATGTAGTGGAAAGCTTCAGGAAAAAGAAGGTCCCTCACTTGCAGGAGAGTTGCTTCATAAGCTTGGGTTTGAACCAGAAATTTCAGAGCGTGTGCAGTATCTTATTGCACATCATCATACATATAATAACATTGATGGTATTGATTACCAGATACTCATAGAGGCTGATTTTCTTGTGAATATGTATGAAGATAATGTATCAAAGGAAGCTGTATTAAAGGCTTATGATAATATATTCAGAACTGAATATGGAAAGCAGCTATGCAGGGATATGTATGGTTTTTTTGATTTCACAGGCACAGATAAATCATGTCTTTGACACCTATTTCATAATCCTGTATAATGCGTTATATATTATTGAATAAAACGGAGAGTTTTTATAATGAGTTCATATTATAGAAGATATCAGGAAAATACAGTACTTCTTAATATATGTAAAACAATAGTTGATATTGTTATGGTTATTGTTGCTGCGTATGTTATTGTTTCGTTTTCCTGTACAAGAACAACTATATCAGGTAGTTCCATGGAAGATACGATAAAGAATGAAGACACAGTACTTATCAACAGGTTTGCATATGTCTTAGATGGACCTAAGCGTTTTGATTGCATTGCCTTTGAGCCAGATGCAATTGGTTCCTCAAAGCTATATGTTAAAAAGAGTGATAGGACTTCCTGGTGAAACTGTCCAGATTAAAGAAGGACATATATATATTAATGGTAGTCTGCTTGAAAATGATATTAATGATACATATATTGTAACTGCTGGAATTACAGCAAACGAGATTCATCTTGCAGAAGATGAGTATTTCTGTCTTGGTGATAATAGAAATAACAGTGAAGACAGCAGATTCTCAAGTATAGGCATGGTTAAAAAAAAAAGCATGTTATTGGAAAAGTATGGATGGTATTACAGCCTTTTGAAGATATCCGGTTTGTCAAATAAATAAGATCATCTACTTTAATTTATGAAAGGTAATTATATGCAGAAATCAAGAAATAATAATGGTTCAACAAATAAAAAATCAATAAAAAAAATTATCAAAAAGAACAGCAGAATTCAAAGGACTGCAATACAGCCAAAGCTGGTAAAAGCAGTTTCAACTGGTATCCTGGTCATATGACTAAGGCTAAAAGAATGATGGAAGAAAACATAAGACTTATTGATCTTGTTATAGAAATAGTTGATGCGAGAGTTCCAATGAGCAGCCGTAATCCAGACATAGATAAACTTGCCTCTAACAAAGCAAGAATAATTCTTCTTAATAAGGCTGATTTAGCAGATGATTATGTAACTAACAAATGGATTGCTTATTTTAACAGTAAGAATATATATTGCCTTAAGCTTAATTCAAGAGACAATTCAGGCGTTAAACAGGTAAATAATCTTATACAGACCGCATGTGCTGATAAAATCGAACGTGATAAAAGCAGAGGCATCATGAACAGAACTATCAAAGCAATGGTTGTTGGTATACCTAATGTTGGAAAATCTACATTTATCAATTCCTTTGCTGGTAAGGCAAGTGCCAAAACTGGTAACAAGCCTGGTGTTACTAAAGGAAAACAGTGGATTAAGCTTGGGAAAAATGTTGAAATGCTTGATACTCCAGGTATACTATGGCCAAGATTTGAAAACCAGGATGTTGGAATGCGCCTGGCCATGATTGGCTCTATTAATGATAATATTCTTAACATAGAGGAACTTGCTATAGATACTATTAACTATGTGTATAACAACTATCCTGATAATATTATCGAAAGATATGAGCTTGATAAAGAAGCTGTAAAAGCAAGCTATGATGAAAGCGCTATTAATCCAGATAATTCAATAGCACTGTATATTATGGAACAGGCTGCTTTAAAGAGAGGCTGTATTAAAAAAGGCAATGCCATAGACTATGAAAAAACAGCGAATATAATACTTGATGACTTCAGAAGTGGACGTCTTGGACGAATCACACTTGAAAGGAGTGAAGATAATGCCAACAGCTAAAGAACGTGAAGAAAAAAAAGCACTTAAGCTTCAGGCAGAGCTTGAACGTATAGAAAATATGTGTTCATACGAAAAGGAATATGCGGGATATACGTATATATGCGGTATAGATGAGGCTGGCAGAGGTCCATTTGCAGGTCCTGTTGTAGCAGGGGCGGTTGTTCTTCCTAAAGACAGCAGAATACTATATGTTAATGATTCCAAAAAATTAAGTGAGAAAAAGAGAAGCTCTTTATGATGTTATAATGAATGAAGCTGTTTCAGTAGGTGTCGGAATAGTAGGTCCGGAAAGAATAGATGAGATCAATATACTTAATGCAACCTACGAGGCTATGCACCAGGCGATTAATAATCTTACTGTAACACCCGATATATTACTTAACGATGCAGGAGATATACCAGGAATTAATATAAAACAGGTTCCTATAATAAAGGGAGATGCCAAAAGCCTTTCTATTGCAAGTGCAAGTATAATCGCTAAAGTAACAAGAGACAGACTTATGTATAGCTACGATGAATTATATCCTGAATATGGATTTGCAAAGCATAAAGGATATGGAACAAAGCAGCACAGGGATGCTTTAGCAGAATATGGAGCTTGTCCAATGCATAGAAAGACCTTCATAAAAAAAATTATATATAATAATATGATTTTACTTGTTTTTAATGAATATACTGCAAATTGCAAATGATTTATTTATCAGATAAAATACAGAGAATGGAGATTCGTATGGATATTAATGTACAAAAAGCTTTCTAATATATCGTCAACAGGTACCGAACAGACTGATAATACATACAACACTTCAGAAAAAAATATCAATATAACGAATACTCCTGCTTCTGGTTTAAATAATATAAATAGCAATGCTTACTCTGTGTTAAAAAATCTTATGCCCGGAGATGTCCTTTCAGGCATTATTAACCAGATAAAAGATTCCCAGGGTCTTATTGGCTTTAATGATGGTTCTTTATTGTCTGCACACCTTACGGGTGATGCTAATGTTTCAAAAGGGGATAATATAACATTTCTTGTAAAAAATATTTCAGATAATCAGATATCCCTTAAGGTAGTATCAGCTGGTGAACAACAGAATATGTTTATAGATAAGGCACTAGAGGCTGCCGGATTATACGCTACAGATGAAAATACAGCCATGCTTAAGGAACTGTTATCACTTAATATGCCAGTAAGCTCAGATATGCTTAACAATATGAACAGGCTTATGGCGCAGTATCCTGGTGCTAACATTAACACAATAGCTAATCTTATACGTCTTGATATGCCGGTTACATCTGATAATATAGCTATGTTTGAAGCTTATAAAACCTTTGATGCACAGATAAATAACCAGCTTAATTCCCTTGGATTAAATATTTATAATAGTATAAATAATGCTTGTGTGACAGGTGATTTAAAAGCACTTTCAGATATCGGAAATCTGATAAATGGTATGTACGGAATTAACGGAACTGATAGTGGAGTAAAATCAGAATCCTTATCTTACTCATTCCCAGATGATTTCATAAACAAGCTTACTGATAAACTAAACAGCGTATCTGATGCCGGAAAAGTTCTGTCTGATAGTATTATAAAAGACAACATATCATTAAAAGATACCATTAACTATATACTAAATAATCCTTCTTTATCTGATCCTTCATCTGGCATTACGAATTCAGCTGTATTTAAACAGCTGCTTGGTCAGTTTATAACAGAAACTATGAGACTTACTCCCAAGGATGTTGGTACACCTGGTGACAATCCTATAAACAGCTTCTATAAAAGGGTACGTAAAAATATTGAAGATGTTGAAAGCATATATAAAAGCAGCAACATCAATGAAGACATATCAAAAAGCATGAAGGATATAAAAAGTAACATAGATTTTATGAATGATCTTAATAAGAATATGACTTTTTTTCAGATGCCTCTTAAGTTTTCTGAGGGTGAAGGCAACGGTGAATTATATGTTTTCACTAACAAAAAGGCACTTGCACATAATTCAGAAGATGTAAGTGCCATGCTTCATCTTGATATGGAACATTTAGGTCCTATAGATGTTTATGTAAAACTTAACAAAAAAAGAATGTATCAACTAATTTCATACTTGAGAGTGAAGAACTGCTCAACTTTGTATATTCACATATAGATGAACTAAATGAAAGATTAGAAAAGCTTGGGTATTCAACACATTTTGAAATGAAGGTGTCTGAAAATGTCAAAGATGAATTCGATTTTGTTAATGATTTTATTGAAAGAGATATACGGCCGGAAAATAACGGACAATACGTACTTGATGTAAAAGCATAAATCATAATATAACATGGATTACAGGTGAAAGGGGGATGGCTATATGACTGATAGCAGGTATAAAAATAATAATGCTGGTGATATCGTAAATGGTCCTGATGGAGCTGTACGAAAACAGAAGGTAGCGGTTGCACTACAGTATAACAAAGGCGAACAGGCACCAAAGATCATCGCTTCGGGAAAAGGTCATATTGCTGATAAAATCATAGAAAAAGCAAAAGATTCAGATGTTCCAACCTATGAAGACAGCAAGCTTGCCAATACTCTTTCTAATCTTGAAATAGGAGATATGATTCCACCTGAACTATATACAGTTGTTGCCGAAATACTTGTTTTCGTAGATAAAACAGATAAATTAAGAGGTAAAATACATGGTTGATAATAATCCACCATATAATAAAAGAAATATAGGCACTTGGTATGAGAACATAGCGGTTGAATATCTTTTATCACAGGGACATACAATTATTAAAAGGAATTATAGAACCAGACTTGGTGAAATAGATATCATATCTAAAGATAATTCAACAATTGTATTTACAGAATGTAAATATAGAAGCAATAACAGATATGGATATGCGATAGAGGCTGTAGATGTGCGTAAACAGCATAAAATAAGCCGTGTTGCTTTGTTTTTTTGTACCAGGTATGGATACACCTCTTTTCCGTGTCGTTTTGACGTCATTGGAATAGACCGTAACAACAGAATAACTCATATAAAAAATGCATTTGACTACAGATGATAATAAAATCATATAAATCAGGATAAGGAATAAAATAATGCAGGATATTAATACTCTATGCCGTGTCAACAGTTCTTTATTATATAGCGGACTTATTGAACAATTCGGACATCCAAATAATTTTAAAAACACGATTTATACTAATATATCAGAGCAAAATATACCATATATTACATTTGCACCATTTTCTAACAGCGATGTAGTAAAGCAGGCTTTTTCCACAAGACTTGGTGGTGTGAGTACAGGAATGTTTGAGAGCATGAATCTTACTTTCAACTCTGTAGGACAGTATGAGGCAGATTCATATAAGAATGTATATAAAAATTTTGAGCGTATGGCATCAGTTCTTTACATACCGGTAGAACGCATGGTATATACTAAACAGACACACACAACCAATATAAAGATTGTTGATAACAGCCATGCTGGAATGGGAATTACAAGAGAACGTGATTATGATAACATAGATGGATTGGTTACAAATACAAGAAATCTATGTCTTGTATCATCCTATGCAGATTGTATTCCTGTTACTCTTGTTGACGAAAAACAGCATGTGATCGCAGCTATGCACGCTGGTTGGAAGGGCACTGTTGGAAATATAGCAGCTAATGGTTTTAATGCAATGAAAAATGCATTTGGCTGCGTAAACGAAAATATAAAAAGCATTCATAGGTCCAGGAATATGCATGGATTGCTATGAAGTAAGTTCCGATGTTGCTGATATGTTTAAAGCAGCATATACCAAACAGGAAGTTAATCTTTTGTTAAAGAATGGAAAAACAGAAGGTAAATATCAGCTTAATCTTTTGTCCGCTAATTATATTAACCTTATTAATTGTGGTATTAAAGCTTCTGATATATATGTATCAGATGTATGCACATGCTGTAACAGCAATATTCTCTTTTCACATCGTGCAAGCAAAGGAAAAAGAGGAATAATGTGCAATTTTATTTATCTGAGATGATTATAACCAATAAACAAAATTTATTAAAAATCTAATAAAAATGGTGTAATGTAATAAGAAAATCCATCCTTATTACATTACACCATTTTAAAATATTCTTTTTTTTTTCTTTTTTTCAATGTATTTATTTTATTTTATTGTTATTTTCATGAGCTTTTTTATATTCAGCCCTTAATTTTGCCTCTTCATTCAGTCTCTTAGCTTTTCCCTTCGGTCCAACCTTTACCAGAACATAAAGAATTATTGCGAGTATAATTATTGGTATACCAACAGTAATTATATTTGATAAAGTTTCTGATATAACTGAATTTTCAAAAAGTGATTTTCTTACTTTAGCATAACTGGCTGAGCTTATAATACATTTAGCATTAGCTGTCATATCCTCTGAAACACGGTTTGTCTTAGACTGGATAGCGTATGTGTATATATATCCATGCACAACAGTATAATATTTCTGACTGTAAACAGTAACGTCATTTGATACTGAATGTATATTAGTTACAAAATAAGGTATATCATTAATTTTTATCAGTTCACTTGACTCAAGCTCTTCCTTAATGTTGTCATTATTTATAGCCGACTGTGATGCAACATATTCATTGTATAATGAGTTAAGCTCGTCTTCTGATAATTCATTTAAGTTACCAAGATTCTTTGATGCTGTATTTCCATAAACAACTATTTCATATCCGACATCCTCTGGAACTGCTTCAAGATATATTTTATTAGCTATCATATTGTTAGTAAGCACCGATGCTTCATCAACACCCAGCTTTTCAAGGTATGAATTATTATTTGTTGTTGTTCTTGTAAAACATATCAGTTCTTTAGGTACCTTTACAGACAAGTCTATATCAGAAAACTTGAAATTGTTTGTGTCACCTGCCGCATATGCATATGTAAAAAGTAGCCACACACATGACTGATGCTATAATCATAGCTGCGGCTTTTTTATGATTTGTTTGTTAAACACGTAAAACCTCCTTCTTAAAACTACGCATTTCCAATATTTCGTATGATAGCATAGTGCTTTACAAAAAGCAATTAAACTGATATTATATTTTTAGATTATGTGTGTTAATTTTTCATAAATTAACATTACCAGATGATGTTTTTAAGTAAAAAATTATTTTTATCTACAAAAAGATTTTTTATAGTATTTTGTATGGAGGCGAATATATGAGTAAACCAATAGTTGCTGTAGTTGGTCGTCCTAATGTTGGAAAATCAACATTGTTTAATGACCTTGCAGGACAGCAGATTTCTATTGTAAAAGACACACCAGGTGTCACACGAGATAGAATATATGCAGATGTAACATGGCTTGATAAGTCATTCACACTTATAGATACAGGGGGTATAGAGCCGGATACAGGTGATATTATTCTTTCACAGATGCGTGAACAGGCTGAAATTGCCATTGAAACTGCGGATATAATTATATTTATGACTGATGTTAAGCAGGGACTTGTTGATTCTGATGCCAAGGTGGCTGATATGTTAAGACGTTCACATAAGCCTGTTATTCTTGTTGTCAATAAAGTAGACAGCTTTGAAAAACTTATGCCTGATGTATATGAATTCTATAATCTGGGTATAGGTGATCCACATCCTATATCAGCAGCTTCCAAGCTTGGACTTGGTGATATGCTTGATGCTGTTATCAGCCATTTTCCAGAGGATTCAACAGAGGAAGAGGAAGGATGAACGTCCTAAGGTAGCTATAATAGGTAAGCCTAATGTTGGTAAGTCATCAATCATCAATAAGCTTGTAGGCAAGAACAGAGTTATTGTATCTGATATTGCAGGTACAACCAGAGATGCGATTGATACAACTATAACCTATAATAAAAAAGAATATGTATTTATAGATACTGCCGGTCTTAGACGAAAAAATAAGATAAAAGAGGATCTTGAAAGATATAGTATCATAAGAACAGTTGCAGCAGTTGAAAGGTGCGATATTGCTATTCTTGTTATTGATGCAACAGAGGGTGTAACGGAGCAGGATGCAAAGATTGCTGGTATAGCACACGAAAGAGGCAAGGGTATTATAATTGCTGTTAACAAATGGGATGCTGTTGAAAAGAATGATAAAACAATATATGAGTTTACAAGTAAGATAAAGGATACTTTATCATTTATGTCTTATGCTGAAATTATCTTTATCTCTGCTCTTACAGACAGGACAAAGAATCGGCAAGATATATGAGCTTATTGATACTATTATAGACAGTCAGACTATGCGTATACCAACTGGTGTATTAAACGAGATTCTTACAGAAGCTGTCGCCATGAAGCAGCCACCATCTGATAAAGGTAAGCGGTTAAGAATATATTATATGACACAGGTATCAGTTAAGCCACCTACATTTGTAATGTTTGTAAATGACAAGGAACTGACACATTTCTCATATACAAGATATATTGAAAACAGAATCCGTGAATCTTTTGGATTCAGAGGTACTTCGATAAGATTTATCAACAGGGAACGTAAGGAGAAAAAGAATAATGCTAAGCAGAGTTATATGTCTTATAATAGGATATTTTGTTGGTGCTATTATTCAGACTGGTTTCTGGATAGGCAAGTTTAACCATATTGATATAAGAAATTATGGAAGTGGTAATGCAGGGAACTACTAATACTATGCGTACACTTGGAAAAAAAAAGCTGGCTTTCTGACATATTTTATGGATGCTTTCAAATCATGCCTTGTTGCTGTCATTATACATTTTGTATATGGCAGTAATTCAGGTGTATCGGAAATGCTGCTTATTCTTTATGGTGGCTTTGGAGTAGTGCTTGGACATAACTTTCCATTTTATCTTGGATTTAAGGGCGGAAAAGGTATTGCTGCTACATCTGGCATGGTCATAAGCCTTATACTTTTTCCTAAGTATTGCTTTATGTTTACTGTATTTGGAATGCTTACATTTGGTTTAGTCACAAAACTTTCAAGATATGTATCACTTGGTTCTATTATCGGTATTATAGGTTTTTTTTTGTTGAATTCGTAATCTGGGGTCTGCTTGGATGGCTTCCACTTGCTGATAAAGAGTTTAAAGAAGCTGTTATAGTTGTATTATTATTCGTTCTTCTTGGCGTTGGAAGACACCATGGCAATATTAAAAAGACTTTAAACGGAACAGAACGTAAAATCGGTGAAAAAAAACCTGATAATTAAAACAAAAACAGAAATATCAAAAAGTATTATAGTTTTATAGTTATCGGCAGCATATATGTATTCTTCTTACTTGGGCATATATGCTGCCAGAAATGAGGATTTAATGGTAAAGATTGGTATACTTGGTGCAGGAAGCTGGGGACTTGGACTTGCTATGCTGCTTAATAATAATGGACATGAAGTTACAGTTTGGTCAGTATTTCCTGATGAAATCAAAGAACTGGATGAAACCCGTGAAAATAAAAAGATGTCTTCCTGGTGTGATATTCCCAGAACATATTAAATTCAATGCAGATACAGAATATGTTGTCAAAAAACAGTGATGTGCTTATACTTGCTGTTGCCTCTACTTACACCCGTTCTACAGCTAAGCTTATTGCTCCGTTTGTTAAGGAAGGACAGTATATAGTAAATGTCGGTAAAGGTATAGAAGAGCATACGTTAAAAACACTATGTGAAGTAACCAAAGATGAAATCCCACAGGCAGTTATAGCTGTTCTTTCAGGTCCAAGCCATGCAGAAGAGGTTGGACGTGGTATTCCTACTACATGTGTTATAGGAACTGCTAAGAAAGCTGATGCACAATTTCTCCAGAATGTATTCATGAGCAATGTATTCCGTGTATATATAAGTCCTGATGTACTTGGTATATGCATAGGCGGTGCACTTAAGAATGTTATAGCTCTCGCTTCTGGTGTTGCTGATGGACTAGGTTATGGTGATAATACAAAAGCAGCACTTATAACAAGAGGTATTGCTGAGATTTCGCGCCTTGGATGCGCTATGGGTGCCGATATAAAAACATTTGCAGGTCTTTCAGGTATCGGAGACCTGATTGTTACATGTGCAAGTATGCATAGCCGTAACAGAAGAGCAGGTATTCTTATTGGAAAAGGACACACTATGAAAGAAGCCATGGATGAAGTACAGATGGTTGTCGAAGGTGTATATGCAGCAAAAGCAGCACTTGAGCTTTCTAAAAAATACAATGTTGAAATGCCTATAGTTGAACAGGTTAATCTTGTTTTATTTGACGGAAAAGCTCCTGCCGATGGTGTAAAGGATCTTATGTTAAGAGATAAAAAAATTGAAGCTGGAAATGTAGACTGGAATTAAAAATAGAATCCTTACTAAAAGAAATGGGGAATAGAATGGCACATTTAAAGATCACGTTAATAGAGCTTATATTTCAAAAAAATTAAAAGATGGTTTAAGCGGGCTTGAATATAAAAGATATAATTATATATGTGCACCTACAGGATATGGAAAAAACTCTTGTATGTTCAACATTTTACAAGAATTATTCAAGACGGACAGTTTTATGGATTGATGCAGACACAACACCAGACATATTCTGGAAACGTTTATGTACATCATTAAATGTAGTAAATGCAACTTACGCAAACGAACTTTTAAAGGCTGGTTTTCCGTATAACGATGATGATATAAGGAACATCACATATATTCTTGATATGTTTCCATCAAAAGATTCAGAGTATATTGTCATAATAGATAATTTTGATAAAATACATACCAGTATCTTAGGCAGGCTTTTTAATGCTAATTGTATCAAAAATCCACTTGGCATAAGCTTTGTGTTTATCGTAAAAAAATTACTGACCATAAAATAATAAATCTTATCACTAAAAATGAAGTAGGGTTTATCGGCACCGAACTGCTTTCATTCGATATAGATGATATTATTGATTATTACAGGATAAACGAGCTTGTTATCACGAAGGAAGAGGCTCTTTCAATATACAACAAAACTTATGGCTGGCCATATGCTGTTGAAATATATATGAAAAATCATAATATGTCCGATAATCATATAATGAATATTCTGGATTCTTTTATATATGCAAACATCTGGCTTGACAATACTGACAGCATAAATGAATTTATCTTAAAGATGTCTGTATTTAATAATTTTACTTTGACACAGTGTTCAAGACAGACTATGTTAAGTGAAAAATTGTTATAATATACTTACGGGAACAAGTCTTATTATGTATGACAAAGATTCACGGTCATACATGTTTAATCCTGTATTCAGGCATTTTGTTACAGATATTCTTAATAATAAAACAACTGATGTCATCTATAATATAACCCTCGATGCAGCAAATACCTATAAAGCTTCTCATAACTACTATGAAGCAATCGCACTTTATTCACGTATAGGACATTATCAGGAAATATATGACAGTGATGTTCCAGTTGAAAAGCTTTATGAATATGTCATAAAATCCAATAAAGATATATTTTTAGATATTGCTAACCATTATTGGAGCGTTGAAAAAAAGGACATTATGATATGGCAGTCAATATCAGCTTTATAATGTTTTTGTATAACGAAAAGCTTACTGCTGCAAAGCTTATATCAAATATATCAGATGATATAAAAAAAAGACTGTCGTCTTTCAAAAAGAGCAGATGATGGATTATAATGCGGCACTTACATATATAAATGCTTTTCTTGATTATAATGATTTCACGAAAATGAACGCTCAGTTTATTAAGGTTGCTGATATTACTAACAAACCTCTTAAACATATAGCTGGACATTTTCCCTTCAGCTTTGAATGTCCATCAGTAATGAGTATATATCATTCCTCACAGTGGAGCACTTGATTATGAAACATATGCTTTAGAGGAATGTGCATCAAACTATTACAGAATCACAAATGGACATGGAAAAGGTTTTGAGGCACTTATGAAAGCTGAGGTTTTATATAACCGTGGTGAAATAGAAAGTGCTGAAATACTTATGTCACAAAGCGTTGTATATGGCTGATGGGCGCAATCAATACAGTATATATATAGCTGCAACATTTATTCTTGACCCTATATCAATATATAGAGGGTTTAATGATGAGTTTAAAAGAGCATATGAATAATATGACACATATCACGAAAATACAAGATTTACTCACAGCATATGCATAAAATGACTGATATATGTAAGTCATACATATATTCAAATCTCTCACAGTCCTGATAATATGTGTGAATGGTTAAAAGATTATAAAAAGTTAGAGATTCCGTTAATTTTTTTCTCTTAGTTTTGTTAATATTGTGTTTGGGAAAATATCTTATACTTATAGGTGAGTATCATAAATTTCTTGGTATAAGCGGTCAGCTTTTAGGACTTAAACAATCTATTTTCATATATCCTTCCAAGATATATACATATATATATCTTGCAATAGCTAACAACGAGACTGGTGAGACAAGGAAAGATCCCATAAGTTTCTTATAGATGGCAGTTAAGCTAGCTGAACCAGACAGATTATATATGCCATTTGTACATAATTATCCATATATTAATATGCTGCTTGATGAAATAAATACAGCTAAAGATATATCACTTTTTGTTAAAAATATACAGAGGCTTTCAAAACCTTATGAAAAAGGCGTGAAGGCTATCAATAAAGCCGGGCGTCTGCTTGCTGATTATGGATTGACTGTAAGGGCTGATGTTGCTAAGCTTGCTGCTAAGCGTCTTACCAACAAGGAAATTGCTGACCAGCTTTTTATTGCTGAAAGTACTGTCAAATCAAATATGAAAATGATATTCAATAAGCTTGAAATTAATTCAAGAGCAGAACTTAAGAATTTTTTTGATTAACTATAAAATAAAATGATTGTGAGGTTTTTATATGCGTGTTATAGCAGGAACAGCCAGAAGCCTTCCTTTAAAAACTATAGAAGGAACTGACACAAGGCCAACTCAGGACAGAATAAAAGAAACATTATTTAACATTCTTCAGTCAGATATACCAGGATGCCATTTCCTCGACTTATATTCTGGAAGCGGTGCTATAGGTATTGAAGCTATCAGCCGTGGAGCAGCAAAAGCTGTACTAGTTGAGAATATCCAGGGCTGCTGCACTAATGTTATAAGAGATAATCTTAAGTTTACAAAGCTTGATGATAAAGCTGATGTTATGGAAATGGATGTTTTTCAGCCATTAACAGACTTAAAGGAAAGGGTGTATTTTCAATAGTATATATGGATCCACCTTATTCGCATAGACTATGAAAAGGACGTTCTTATTGCATTACATAATTCAGATATAATCGATGAATATACAACAATTATTGTAGAGGAAAAGCTTGATAGTGATCTTGATTATGCCACAGACTGTGGCTTTGATATTGTAAGAGTCAAAAAGTATAAAACTAATAAACATTTGTTCTTACGCCTGAAGGGAAGTGCTGAATAATGAAGAAAGCTATATATCCGGGCAGCTTTGATCCCGTTACTTTGGACATCTTGATATAATAAAAAGATCAGCAGCGCTCGTAGACCATTTAATAGTAGGAGTTTTAAATAACAGTACCAAAACACCATTGTTTTCAGTGGAAGAACGTGTTAATATGTTAAAGGAAGTTACTAAGGATATTCCGAATGTTGAAGTATTAAGCTTTAGCGGACTTCTTGTAGATTTTGCCAGACAACATGAGGTCCAGACAATCATACGTGGTCTGCGTGCTGTAACTGATTTTGAATATGAACTTGCCATGTCACAGACAAACAGAGTGGCAGCTCCTGACATTGATACAATTTTTCTTAACACGAGTCTTAAATATGCATATTTAAGTTCAAGCATCGTTAAAGAGAAATGGCTATGTATGGCGGCGATATAAGCAAGTTTGTTCCAAGCATGTATCATTGAAACTGTAAGAGAACGTTACAGTATAAGCTATAAAAAGATAAGTAAATCGAATGAAAAAGGGAGAGTTGACAATGAGCAGAATTGAGCAGTTAATAAGTGATATTGAAAGTTATATTGATACCTGTAAGTTTCAGCCTTTATCTAACACTAAAATCATAGTTAATAAAGATCAGTTAGAAGATATGCTCAATGAGTTGAGATTAAAAACCCCTGAAGAGGTTAAAAAGTACCAGAAAATACTTAACAATAAAGATGCTATCATCGCTGATGCCAAGGAACAGGCAGAAACTATAGTTAATGCTGCACAAATTCGTACAGAAGAGCTTATCAATGAACATGAGATTATGCAGAGGGCATATGCGCAGGCTAATGCTCTTATAGAACAGGCGACTGCACAGGCACAGCAGATTCTTGACAGTGCAACAGAAGATGCAAACAGTATCCGTCAGGGAGCCATGGATTACACCGACGATATGTTAGAAAAACTTCAATATATCATTGAAAAGTCCATAAGGGATAACCGTGACAGATATGACTCATTATTATCAGGCCTTGATAATATATTATCTATCGTTAATAATAACCGTAACGAATTAAAGACACCTGTTCCTGAGGAAGAGGCACAGACTGAGGCATATAATGAATCAGCAGCACAGTCAGAGGATTCTTTAGCACAGGATACGCAGGAAGATATATTAGAATCTATTGAAGGCAATGATAATATTCCTGAATAAATATAATCTTCACATATACATTCATATGCTTTAAGCTGCATGAATGTATATGTTTTTTTATTTTTCTGATTTCATTCTGATGAAATAGTTATGACAAGATAAGTAACCAGTATTGTACATATTGTCAGTTTTATTTTTTGAAAAATATATTTCTTTATATCAATACATACTCCCACATTATCTTTAATTACCGAATATGTCTGCATAAGTGTTGATAATCCGCCAAATGCATTGATTGCTGATATAAGCAATATTTTAACCAAGTGGCTTTTTATGGCTGATGCAAAATATATTCCATTTGTGATCTCCATAAAACCGCAGACAATCCAGTTGATATAAGGCATCGATGCCATATGCGAAAAATATTGTATGTAAGCACACAGACAGGAAAATATAATTATATAGCCTCCAAGCTTTAAAACTGATGTAAGCATTTTATCTATTGAATTATTCAATATAGTAAAGAAATCCATATATTGAGCTGACTGAATATATCTTTTTGAATCACGAATACATTTAGCAGCGGTCCTGTTTCTTACATATTCATAGATGATAAGAAGAATAGTGGGAAGATACACGCATAATAAATAACAGAATATATTAAAATGCTCTGACAAATAGTTATAATATATATAATTGATAACAAAGCCCGGACTTGATATATTACAATACGGCATTATATACGTAAGCCATTCGTTATTATTATAATTTTTCTGATATTTAATACAATTCAGTGCACCTGCTGGAAAACCACATAGCAGGCTGCTTAATATGACAAGAAATGTTCCATATGTATAATCTGTAGGTATATAATAGTTAAAACATTCTATAAATATCATTCCCATAATTAATCCAGGTGCAACCTTAAGTCCCCATAATCTTATTCCTGATATTGTCGCTGGAATAAGAATATCAGGAGTTATCATCATTAACACAAAAAAACATCAGTAATATAACAAATATTAAATTATGTCTAGTTTTCATCATATTCTATCCTGCTATACATTTTCTTAAGCCTTATTTCATATCCTTAATTAAATATATACAATATTATCAAAAAAAATGAATAAAGCTTATTTTAAAAAACTTCTTTTTATGCTTATACTATGTATTGCTGCTGCTTTATTAACAAGTGGATTAAGATGCTCATCGCATATACTGCATAATCTTAATATTGATATTGATGATAATGCTTTCACAAATATGGACATATCATGTTCTTATGATGAGTTAGTTAATGCAGCTGATGCAATAAATGCTGATAAAGGGCAGCTTATGACGATATGCACATGTTTATATGACGGAAAAATATCTTATGATAATCTAAAAAAAATAACACGTCCTCTATATGTACGTATAAGTAATTATCTTAACCGGACACAGGCAGATAAATTTAGACAACAGAAAAAAATATATAATAGTATTTTAAATGACATCAGATACTTTCCAGTTCCACACTCAGACAAAAGATATGAATGGGTAAATTATGTTAACTCATGGAATAATGTGCGCACCTACAAAGGAAACCGTACACATGAAGGAACAGATATAATGGGAGATATAAATAAAGATGGTGTTTACCCGGTTATATCTGTAAGCGATGGCTATATAAGTAATATAGGCTGGCTTGAGCTTGGTGGCTGGAGGATAGGTATAACCTCCTGTAACGGAATATATTATTATTATGCTCATCTTGATTCATATTACAGGGATTTTAAGCCTGGAGATAAAGTGAAGGCTGGGGATATAATCGGATATATGGGAAGTACTGGATATAGCAGGGTAGAAGGTACTAAAAACAAATTTCCAACACATCTTCATTTTGGAATATACATAATATCCGATACCAATACCGAAATAGCCATTAATCCATACAATATACTTAAAATAAATGAAAATAATGCTTTGATTTATAGCTATTAATCCCTCTACATGCTATAATGAGTAAAATTTCAGAAATTGAGGTTACATAAATGGAAATACAAATGTGGAAGGAAATACTTAATCCATATGAACTTGCTGTAGAAGAGCTTCAGGTTAAGTTTAATCATATGGTGAAGGAATATCGTCAGGCTGGTATTTACTCTCCCATAGAGCAGGTTCTTGGCAGAGTAAAATCAATATCAAGTATACTTGGCAAAAAGCACAGAAGCAAGGGATAGATATCGATCAGATAGAAGGAAATATACTTGATATAGCCGGAATAAGGCTCATATGCCAGTTTACTGATGATATATATAACGTAGCTGATTTAATACGTGCAAGAAGTGATATGGAAGTTATCAATGAAAAAGATTACGTTAAGAATATAAAACCAAGTGGTTACAGAAGCTACCACATAATAGTCAGATATAAGGTTGAAACTGTAAAAGGAACCAAAGTTATACCAGTCGAAATCCAGATACGTACACTTGGTATGAATTTCTGGGCTATAATTGAGCATTCGCTGCAGTATAAGTACAATGGTAATATACCATCTCATGTCCGTGAAAGACTTACATCTGCTGCCGATCTAGTGCCATGACACCTGCCAATGTTCTTCCTGTTAAACCTGGCGATGTTGTTTTTGACATGTGTGCAGCTCCTGGTGGTAAATCCACCGAACTTGCTTCAAAACTTGCGGGAGATGGACTTCTTATAACAAATGATATAAGCAATTCACGTACTAAAGCACTTCTGAAGAATGTAGAAGTGTCTGGAGTTTCTAATTTATGTGTTCTTAATGAGGATCCAGCAAAAATATCAGGTAAATTCCATGAATTCTTTGATAAAGTCCTTATAGATGCACCATGTTCCGGAGAAGGAATGTTCAGAAAGGATAACAAACTCATACGTGCATGGGAACAAAATGGTCCTAAGGTATATTCTGCCATTCAGAAAAGCATCATACTACATGGTGCAGATATGCTTCGTCCTGGTGGAATGCTTCTTTATTCAACATGTACATTTTCAAAGCTTGAAGATGAAGAAAGCATAAGATATCTTCTTGATAACAGACCTGATATGCATCTTGTTGATATAGTTTCTTATGAAGGCTTTGCAAAAGGTTTTATATCATCTGATGAAGATTTAAAAGATAATATGGACAAATGTGTCCGTATTTTCCCCACATAAGATGTCAGGTGAGGGACATTTTGTAGCTCTCTTTGAAAAAAAAGACAATCCTGATGATGTTTTTACATGCAAAATATGTGCATACACCACTTAATCAGAAGCTTCCTGACGAATTAACAGATTTTCTTAAAAATACAACTATGAATATAGATACTAATTATATCAATATACGTGATTCACGTGTATATTCTATATCAAAACATATGATAGATGAGAAAGGTCTCCGCATAATACGCAATGGGCTTCTGCTTGGTGAACTTAAGAAAAACCGTTTTGAACCAAGCCAGGCTCTTGCTATGGCATTGAAGAAGGAACAGTATAACAACTGTATAGATTTAAAGCTTAGTGATGAAAGAGTTATAAAATATCTGAAGGGTGAAACTATAGATGTAGATGATTTCCCTGTGACAGTAAGGGATGGGCGCTTGTATGTGTTGATGGATATCCTCTTGGATGGGGAAAGTCTAATGGTTCCCAGTTAAAAACAAGTATCTTGCAGGTTGGAGATGGATGTAAAATGCAGTTAAGACTAGATAAATACCTGTGTGATATGCAGGAGGGAACAAGAAGCACAGTTAAAGATATGATAAGGAAACAACGTGTATCTGTAAATGATATCGTTGTTACACGTCCTGAATTAAAGGTTAATACAGATAAAGATATAGTATGCATTGATGGCAGACAGATAGGTTATTTCCATTATGAATATTATATGTTAAATAAGCCACAGGGTGTTGTATCTGCAACAACTGACAAAACCGACAAAACAGTTATTGATATTATTACAGACAAAAAAGAAAAGATCTTTTTCCGGTAGGAAGACTTGATAAAGATACAGAAGGTCTCCTTATCATAACAAATGATGGAGAACTTGCCCACAGACTTTATCGCCAAAGCATCATGTTGATAAGATATATGAAGCTTATGTCAAAGGGAAATTACCAGATTCATGTGTAGAAATGTTTGCAGAAGGACTGGTTGTTGATAGCAGCTTCACTGCTATGCCAGCTATACTCAATATAATTTCTTATGATGCTTTTACTGATACATCTCATATACGTATTACAATAAAAGAAGGTAAATATCATCAGATTAAACGTATGTTTAATGCCGTTGATTCAGAAGTCCTTTACCTTAAACGTTTATCTATGGGAAGTATAGTACTTGATAAAACTCTTAAAACCGGGGGAGTATCGTGCACTTACAGATGCAGAAATATCAGCATTGAAGGATTTTTAATAGATATTTATATAGATATACAGAAAGGTAACTTTATGACTAACTTTTTTTACCTGTTTCAAAATCAGACATGAAAAAAAGAGGATGGACACAATGTGATTTCATATATATATGTGGCGATGCATATGTTGATCATCCATCATTTGGACATGCAATAATAACCAGACTGCTTGAAGCTTTTGGCTATAAAGTGGGTATTATAGCCCAGCCAGACTGGAAAAATAAAAGAATCCATAACAATACTTGGAGAACCTCGTCTGGCTTTTTTAGTATCTGCTGGTAATATGGATTCCATGGTTAACCATTATACTGTTAATAAAAAACGACGTCATCAGGATGCATTCTCACCTGGTGGTGTTATGGGAAAACGCCCAGATTATGCAACAATTGTATATTGCAACCTCATAAGGCAGGTATATAAAAAAACACCTGTTATCATTGGTGGTATAGAGGCTTCCTTAAGAAGAATGGCTCATTATGACTACTGGTCTGATAAGGTGAAGCGTTCTATCCTTATTGATTCTGGTGCCGATATCATATCCTATGGAATGGGAGAACATTCTATTATAGAAATAGCTGATGCTTTAAACGCCGGTATTGATATACATGATATAACTTTTATCAAGGGAACGGTTTATAAAACAAAAACTCTTGATAATCTTGAAAACTATATCGAGCTTCCATCTTATGATGATATTGTAAACAGCCAGGAAATGTATGCTAAAAGCTTTTATACCCAATATAAAAACACAGATCCGTTCACAGCAAGGATTCTCGTAGAAAAAAAGTTAAAGAAAAAAATGTATGTTGTGCAAAACCCACCAGCTATGCCACTTACAGAAGTTGAAATGGATGATATCTATTCCCTTCCATATATGCGTAATTATCATCCTATGTATGAAAAAGGATGGTGGCATACCTGCTTTATCGGAAATAAAGTTTTCAATAACAAGCAACCGTGGCTGCTTTGGAGGCTGCTCATTCTGTGCCCTCACATTTCACCAGGAAGAATAATTCAGGTAAGAAGCCATAAATCCATCATAGATGAAGCAGTACAAATGACTAAAGATGCAGACTTTAAAGGTTATATACATGATGTTGGAGGACCTACTGCTAACTTCAGGCATACCTCATGTGACAAACAGCTTACTAAGGGCGTATGTATGAACAGACAATGCCTTTTCCCAAAGCCATGTCCTAACCTTAAGGTCGATCATTCAGATTATATAAAGCTTCTGCGTGAATTACGTGCACTACCTGGTGTAAAAAAAGTATTTATACGTTCAGGTATAAGATTTGATTATTGTATGTGTGATTCTGATGACACATTTATAAATGAGTTGTGTAAGTATCATATCAGCGGACAGTTAAGAGTTGCACCTGAACATATATCTGATAATGTTCTTAATAAAATGGGAAAACCTTCAAATGATGTATATGAAGGCTTTCTTAAAAGATATCAGCGTATAAATAAAAAAACAGGAAAAGAGCAGTTTGTAGTGCCATATCTTATGTCAAGCCATCCCGGCTCTACCATGAAGGAGGCTATAGAACTTGCTGAATATATAAGAGATCTTGGATATATGCCTGAGCAGGTTCAGGATTTCTATCCAACACCTTCAACACTATCAACATGCATGTACTACACAGGACTTGATCCTGCTACCATGGATAAGGTATATACACCTGTAAGCCACCATGAAAAAGCCATGCAGAGAGCCCTCATACAATACCGCAATCCTGAGAATTATGAACTTGTTAAAGAGGCTCTTATTAAAAATGGACGAACAGATCTTATAGGCTTTGGTCCTAAGTGTCTTATTCCGCCACGTAATATAAACACACATAATGGCAGATATGTAAAAATGTCACAAAAAAAAAACAGTCACAGGTTAAACAGCATGCGCAGCATAATAACGCAAAAAACAACAAGACTGTTAGTAAAAAGAAAAGAGGGCATAAATAATGAATAAGAAAAAATAAAGGTGATTTTGGTTATCTTAATTATAAAAAGAAGCTTAATTTTATAATAGCCGCCGTTGCTTTACTTATAATAATTGCTGTTTTTACCACTGGTCTTATAATATTTAAATCACGAAATAATTATATGACCCTCGTTGCCACTGTACTCGTTCTTCCATGGGCCAAGCTTGCAATTGCATATTTTGTACTAATTCCACATAAGGAATGTACGCAGGACATATATGAAAAAAGCTTGAACAATCAAAAAAGAATATATCAGCTATATATGATGTTGTGAAAAAAGCCTTAAGGAATTTTTAAAAAATGATAAGTTAAATGCATCTGTTACATTATATACGGACACTAACAGCTTCTTAAAAGCCAAAAACTTTGATGCAGCTGATGAAAACAAAACAGACAGAATGGGATATATAAAAAACAGCACATTAAATATGTGCCTTTAATATTGCAGCTGATGCTTTACTGATGCAGACAGTATGCGCAGAAATGAAGATTAGTGTGAAAAATAAGATTTTTCACACGCAAGATTTGTGCTTCGCACAAACTTGAGATGCGCAAAGAAGCAGCGCAAGAATGGAGATTAATATGAAAGAACTAATAATAGACAGACTTGGAAGTAACCAGAGGCTTGATAAATATCTTGCAAAATATCTTTCTGCTGCCAATAAAAGTTTTATATATAAAATGCTTAGAAAGAAAAATATAACCCTTAACAATAAAAAAGCTGATGGAAGCGAAAAGTTGATGGAAGGTGATTCTGTTAAAATATTTTTCTCTGACGAAACTCTTGAAAAAATTTACAGAGGGCAGATATAAAGCTTCTGACAATATCATTGATTATAAATCTATATATAAGCCACTGGATATTGTTTATGAGAATAACGATATAGTACTTATTAATAAACCCTCTGGCATGCTGTCACAAAAATCAGAGTCAAAGGATATATCGCTTGTTGAATATCTCACAGCATATCTGCTTCACTCTGGTTCAATAAATTATGAGGATCTTAATATATTTCATCCTGGTATATGTAACAGACTTGACAGAAACACAAGTGGAATAGTCGCAGCTGGTAAAACCATGAATGGTCTTCAAAAGCTTTCTGCACATTTTAAAGATAGAACCCTTAACAAGTACTATATATGCATTGTTAAGGGTGAAATAACCAAAAGACAGCTTGTAAATGGTTATTTAAAAAAAGATCATAGCAGTAACAGAGTAACAATATATAAGCAATTACCTGATGGTATCCTATCTGATAAAAATATGCCAGCAAATGATAAGAATACTGATAAATCAGAATACATGCCAATAGAAACAGAGTATATTCCTGTTGTATCAAAAGGCAGGATAACTCTTCTTAAGATACATCTTATAACTGGACGAAGTCATCAGATACGAGCACATCTTGCCAGTCTCTCCCATCCACTGGCTGGAGATTACAAATATGGTGATGCTTCATTTAATCAATATTTTGCTGATAAATATTTCTGTAGAAACCAAATGCTTCATTCATATGAAATAGATATACCTGATATGAATATACATGTACACACGGATATACCTGCTTCATTTATAAATGTTTTAAAAAGGAGAACAGATATGGCAGCCTGAATTCCAGAGGTCTTAGAGGCTCTACACTAGAAGATTATATTAATATGACGAACGAAAAGTATCTTGCAAACCATCTTGGACTTATCCAAAAAATACCAACACCTATAACACCTATCCGCATGAACAAAGAAACAAGACAGATAACGCTTGCGTATTTTGGGCAGAAGAGTACTGTTGACTATATAGGTGTCATCCAGGGGATTCCTGTGTGCTTTGATGCAAAAGAATGTGCAACAGATACATTTCCAATTCAGAACATCCATGAACATCAGATAAATTTTATGAAGGAATTTGAATTACAAGATGGTATTTCATTCATTATATTATATTTTTCTTCAAGAGATGAGTTCTATTATGTACCATTTTCTGATATAATCAGTTTTTGGGAAAGAGCTGCTAATGGCGGACGAAAAAGTTTTACATATGATGAAGTGGATAAAAGCTACAGAATCAATCATGGGAAAGGGATTATGATTCATTACCTTGAAATGATTCAAAAGATATTAATGAGCGAACGGGAGAATAATGTGTTATGGGTCTTAATTATATTAATGATTATGAACTTGTTAATGGATATGCAGTTATTGATAATGATTTTTCAATAATAACAGCTAATGAACGTATGTACAAATTCGTTGGAATATCAACTAAATTCACAATAGCAGAAATAATACATCAGGTTGATACTGAGGACTTTATTAATGTTGCCAACAGTCTTAGATTAGACAGAGTAAAAGCATGGTTCTTCGCATGAAAAGAATCGATAATTCATATCGCTGGGTACTTGCAGATATAAAAAGATGTATTCTTAATACCCAGTATGATGAGCACGCAGCAGAATATCTGAGCTTTGCGTTTCCGATGTTATTGCCCTTAGAAACAGATGCAATACACTAAATGATGATCTTTTTATCGTACAGAAGAGTTATATCAACGGATGACGAATTATTCTATATATATGAATATGAGAAAGATTTATTTACAGTGTACAACTATATTGACAATGATGCCATAGTTGTTATATCTGCCCCTATTATGGAAGTATATAATCGTATTATTGCAAAACAATTTATTCCGGAAACAAGCATTATTCCTTTCAGGCAGCTCTTAAATGATATACAGAAAGGGAAAAATCTGTATACGAATATGATTTTAATATATGTATTTATTCAGATTATGAACAGGAGCAGCCAAAGCTTGTAAATTCCCATCTGCGTGGCTCAACTATATATTCACAGATGCATGCCATGCGTTCTGTGGGTACACTTAAACTAACCGGCCTTAAAAAGCGTATTTTCAAGAACTACCTATGATTTTGAATATCATACACATATTCTTGAAACAAGAGATCTTGAATTATATACATTAAACAATGCAAAATATAATAAAATTGTCACCGACTTTTTATTAAGATTATTATTGACAACATTTCCGACTATGAATACATTCATGGAAAACAGAACACTCTTGAATTACTTGGGCATGTTGAAAATATACTAATTAAAGCGGTAGAATATCGTGGTGTTATTGGAAGAACAGATAAAAAGTGGCAGTTTATTATTGTTATTAAAGATATAAATAACGAACCTGAATTACGGGCATTTATAGAATATATGCGTTCTCGTGTTTCGTGGGAATGCAGAAGCTATGACAACTCCTTCAATATAATACATTTATCAATGTAAGCAAATATTATCAGGGAAGACTTAAAGAAAATACAATGCTTGGTGCAGAGCTTATCAATGATAACTCTCTGGCAGCAGATTATGAGATTATCTCTATGGTTATTGACTGCATGTTATCAGCAGGTCTTACAGAGTTTCAGGTTGAGCTTGGTAACGTTGCTTTCTTTAATGGTCTTTTACATAAAGCTGGCATTACAGGAGATTCTTCAGAAGAATTATTAAGACTTATCAAGGATAAGAATTACTTCGGTGTTGAAGAACTCTTAGATAGTCTTAATATTGATGATGCAGTTGCCAAAGCATTGCTTGAACTTCCTCAGTTATTTGGTGGTACAGAGGTGCTTGAAAAGGCTAAATCTTTAACAGATGAAGAAGAGTGCATACAGGCTGTTAACAGACTTGAGGAGTTATATGAGCTTCTTAAGAATAACAATTACGATAAATATATCTCTTTTGATTTAGGAGATTTATCTGAGCATGCATACTATACTGGAATTATATTCCATGCATATACATTTGGAACAGGGGAGCCTGTTGTGAATGGCGGACGTTATGACAAGCTGCTCGGTCAGTTTGGCTGTGACAAGGCATCTATTGGTTTCTCTATCACAATTGACAGACTTATAGCCGCACTTAACAGACAGAATATCCATATCCCACACGACGCTAATGGAACACTTCTTGTATACAATGCTGACAGGCTTGGTGATGCTATAAATGTATCTAAGAAATTAAGAAGTACTGGTGTTAATGTCTGCATGATTGAATATAAAGACAGCAAGTCTGATTCTCAATATATTGAATATGCTAAAGAATCTTCATTAGTAAATGTAGCATTTATTGATGATGAATACGCTTCTGATTCAACAATAAGAGTTATTGATGAATCAGGAAAAAATGAAAGAGCAGCTGTAAAAAGCCTTGTAGGAGGTACATTTTAATGAGATATATAACTATTGCATTAGCAAAAGGCCGTCTTGCAAAGAAGGCAATGGAGATATTTGAACAGATTGGTATTCCTTGCGAAGAGATGAAGGATGAAAAGACAAGAAAAAGCTTATCTTCACTAATGAGGAATTAGGATTCCGTTTCTTTTTATCAAAGCCATCTGATGTTCCTACATATGTAGAATATGGTGCGGCCGATATCGGTATTGTAGGTAAGGATACAATTCTTGAAGAAGGAAGAAGTCTTTATGAAGTATATGACCTTCAGATGGGCAAATGCAGAATGTGTGTATGTGGTCCTGAATCAGCAAGAGAAAAGTTACAGCATCATGAGCTTATAAGAGTTGCTTCTAAGTATCCTAACATTGCAAAGGATTATTTTAATAATATAAAGCATCAGACTGTAGAGATTATCAAGCTTAACGGTTCTGTAGAATTAGCACCTATTGTAGGTCTTGCAGAGGTTATCGTTGATATCGTTGAGACAGGTGCAACTTTAAGAGAAAATGGTCTTGAAGTCCTCGAAGAGGTGTGTCCTCTTTCTGCGAGAATGGTTGTAAACCAGGTAAGCATGAAGATGGAGCAGGAGCGAATTAACAAGCTTATTAATGATGTCAAGAAATATATAGAAACACAGGGGATATAACAAGGAGGAAAAATTCCTCTCCTCACTATGGAGTTCGGATTTTGCTTCGCAAAACAAGGAGGAAATATAATGCGTATCGTTGAATTAACAGATGAAAGTAAGAATAATATTTTAGAGAATCTTTTAAAGAGAAGTCCTAACAGCTATGGAAAGTTCGAATCGGCAGTTGCTGAGATTCTTCTTAATATCAAGACAAAGGGCGATGAGGCTTTATTTGAATATACTAAGAATTTTGATAAGGCTGATATCAATGCTGACAATATTGTCGTAACAGAGGCAGAGATTGAAGAAGCATACTCTTTAGTTGACCCTGAACTTATTGAGGTTATAAGAAAGGCTATCGTTAATATTCGTTCTTTCCATGAGAAGCAGAAACAGTACAGCTGGTTTGATTCTAAGCCTGACGGAACTATATTAGGTCAGAAGGTTACTGCACTTGCAAGAGTCGGTGTATATGTACCAGGAGGAAAGGCAGTATATCCTTCATCAGTTCTTATGAACGTTCTTCCAGCAAAGGTTGCAGGTGTTGAGCAGATTATTATGTGTACTCCACCTGATAAAGAAGGAAAGGTATATCCTACAACACTTGTTGCAGCTAAAGAGGCTGGAGTTGATGTTATATATAAAGCAGGAGGTGCACAGGCTATTGCTGCTATGGCATATGGTACAGAATCTGTTCCTAAGGTTGATAAGATATGTGGTCCTGGTAATATATATGTTGCACTTGCAAAGAAGGCAGTATTTGGTTATGTAAGCATTGATTCTGTTGCTGGTCCTAGTGAGATTCTTGTAATTGCCGATGAGACTGCTAATCCTCGTTATGTTGCAGCAGATCTTTTATCACAGGCTGAGCATGATGAGATGGCATCTGCAATTCTTGTAACTACAAGTGAAGACCTTGCACATAAGGTATCTGCAGAGGTTGATAAGTTTGTAGCTGAATTATCAAGAAAGGAAATTATCCAGAAATCACTTGATAATTACGGATATATTCTTGTTGCTAAGGATATTGATGAGGCTGTAGATGTTGCTAACGAGATTGCATCAGAACATATGGAAATCGTTACTAAGAATCCTTTTGATGTTATGACTAAGGTTAAGAACGCAGGTGCTATCTTCCTTGGAGAATACAGTTCAGAGCCTCTTGGTGATTACTTTGCAGGTCCTAACCACGTTCTTCCTACTAACGGAACAGCTAAGTTCTTCTCACCTTTAAGTGTTGATGACTTCATTAAGAAATCAAGCATTATTTCATATTCTAGAAATGCTCTTGAAGCTATCCACACAGATATTGAGAAATTTGCTACAGCAGAGCATCTTACAGCTCATGCTAATTCAATTAAGGTAAGATTTGAAAATTAATTAGCGCAATGGCGCGGAAACGGGGATTATATGGCTGTATCTGAAATCAGACAGGCAACTGTAAAAAGAAAAACAAGTGAAACTGATATTGCTTTATTTTTAAGAATTGATGGTTCGGGAGAAGCAGAGGTCGATACAGGAATCGGTTTTTTCGACCATATGTTAAAAAGCTTTGCAAAGCATGGTCTTTTTGACCTTAAGTTAAAAGTAACTGGTGACCTAATAGTTGACTGCCACCATACTATCGAAGATGTCGGAATTGTACTTGGTGAAGCTATCAAAGAAGCTATAGGAGATAAGATGTCTATAAGAAGATATGGCGATATTATTCTTCCTATGGATGAAACACTTATCATGTGTGCCATAGACCTTTCAGGAAGACCGTATCTTGGTTTTGAGTCTACATTTACAGCAGACAGCGTCGGATACTTTGATACACAGATGGTTAAAGAATTCTTCTATGCAATATCTTACAGTGCAGGCATGAATCTTCATATAAGAAAGATTGCAGGTGAGAACGATCATCACATTATTGAAGGCATGTTCAAAGCATTTGCAAAGGCATTGGACGAGGCAACTGTTAAAGATACTAGAATCAAGACAATTCTCTCTACTAAGGGAAGTCTCTAAATATACTTAAGGAGTTACATATATGCGATTATATCCAGCAATTGATGTTAAAGACGGGCAGTGTGTCCGCTTAAAGAAGGGACTTTTTAATGAAGTTACTGTATATTCTGAAAGACCTTACGAGATAGCTAAAGGCTTTGAAGAGGCAGGAGCACAGTTTATACATACTGTTGACCTTGATGGTGCTTTGAAAGGACACGGCGTTAATGCAGAAACTATTAAGAAGATATGTTCAAGTGTTAATGTTCCTGTACAGATGGGCGGTGGAATCCGTACTCTTGAAAACATTCAGGAGGTGCTTGCTCTGGGCGTATACAGAGTAATTATCGGTACTAAGGCAGTAGAGAATCCTGATTTTATAAGACAGGCTATTGAACAATTCGGACCTGAACATATTGTTGTAGGTGTTGATGCAAAGATGGTCTTGTGGCTATAGAGGGCTGGGAAAAGGTCAGTGATAAGACCGCACTTTCACTTGCACTTGCAATGAAGGATATGGGTGTACAGACTATTGTGTACACTGATATATCAAAGGATGGTATGCTTGCTGGTCCTAATGTTGAACAGACTAAGATTCTTATCTGATAAAACAGGTATCAACATAATTGCTTCCGGTGGAATGTCATGCGTACAGGATCTTAAAAATATTAATGATGCCGGTATCCATGGTGCCATAATAGGCAAGGCTATATATGAACACAGAATTAATCTTAAGGATGCCGTTAATATGTTTGAATCAGGTGCATCTGTTATAGAAGCTGGAAAGAAGAGGAGTACAAGCCATTTCTTTTAAAGATTTTAAGCTTAATTCTGATGGTCTTATTCCAGTTGTTGTTCAGGATTATGTAAATAATGAAGTTCTTATGGTGGCTTACATGAACGAAGAATCTTATAATATGACTGTTGATACTGGTATTATGACTTACTTTAGCAGAAGCCGTCAGGAATTATGGATAAAAGGACAACCTCAGGTCATTATCAGTATGTAAGTTCACTTGACATAGACTGTGATAATGATACAATATTAGCTAAGGTCCGTCAGATTGGCGCTGCATGCCATACTGGCAACAGAACTGTTTTATAGAAATCTTTATCTTAAAGACAGATAGTGTATCATATAAACCATAATGAGGATTCCATGGATATTAAATATATTATCACAAAAATTAATAACAATATAATATGTTCACAATATACTGGTGATGACTGCCAGTCATCTTAATATAGCTGACACTGGCAGTCTTACTGGTAATATATACATTTGTCAGAGTTGAAAAGGTTGTTAAAAACATCAACTCTGCTTTTGTTGAAATCGAGAATAAAATCAAATGCTACTATCCCTTGATAGTAAAAGAATAGCATATACCTTAATACTAAAAATAACGATAAAGTAAACATAGGTGATAAATTACTTGTGCAGGTAGTTAATGATGCCCATAAAACAAAGCCGCCTACTGCAAGCTGCAAAATAGAGCTTACAGGAAAATACGTAGTATTATCAAGTGATGTAGACGGAGTCGCTGTTTCAAAAAAATGAAGAATTCAGACATTTGCAGCGAAGCTGCCATTATGCATTAAAGACATACTTAAAGCTTCCATAAAAAATTAACAGCGATATTGGCTTTAATGACAGATTCACTTATGGATTAATCATACGAAGCAATGCTGTTAATGCCACACCTACAGCTATAGCTGATGAGACTGTGAAACTGATATCAGAATATAATTCACTGTTAAAAACTGCTGTTTATGGCAAATTTTACACCCTGTTAAAAAACATGAACCCGATTATATAAGTGAAATAGTGCATTTTAGTTCTGATAATAACATTGAAATAATAACCGATATTAAAGAAAGCTATAATATGCTTAGCAGCTGCTTTGCTGATATTCCATCTGTTACCGTAAGATTTTACGAAGACAGCCTTCTTCCGTTATATAAGCTATATTCTGTGGAAAAGAATCTTACACAGGCTCTTTCGCCAAAGGTATGGCTGAAATGTGGGGGATATGTTATTATTGAGCAGACTGAGGCTATGTCTGTAATAGATGTAAACTCTGGTAAAAATATTGCCAGGTCTAAAAAGCAATCAGATAAAAGAAAAAGCTGCTTTAAAAGTAACAAATCTAGAAGCTGCCAAAGAAATCATCAACCAGATACGCCTGCGTAACCTGTCTGGTATTATTATTATTGACTTTATAAATATGTCGGATGATAACAGCACCGATATTCTTATGTCTTATCTTAGGGAGCTTGCTAAAAAAGAGCATATACAGACTAATGTAGTAGATATTACTCCTTTAGGTCTGGTTGAAATGACCCGAAAAAATAATGGTAAAACATTAAAAGAATTAATAGGCTGATGTTTGGAGAGTTATGAACATGAAAGATATTGATATAGAAGAAAACAACTCATGCAGATATGAAATAAGATATAATCGTATATACGATTATATCACCACACACACCACACTTAAAAACACAATATTGTTTATATATAAGGTTCTCCCTTATTTTGTTGCGTTATCATATATACTGCTTATCATTATGTGTCTAAGAAGGAAGGATTCAATAGTAACACCAGCTATAGCCTTTAGTGTTGATGCCACTGGATATGTTGAAACCTCTAATATATTTGTTATATCAAAGCTTATACTTACACCTCTGACATCATTCATTGTGGTATCTTTCTTCCGTAAATGTATTGATGCAAAAAGACCTTATGTTAAATATAATATCACACCTCTTGTTAAGAAAGATAAAAAAGGAGAATCTATGCCCAGCAGGCATGTATTTTCAATAACTATTATAGCAAAACTGGCGAGTATTTAATTAAGGAGGATACCATATGTACGCAATTATAGCAACAGGTGGTAAGCAGTACACAGTTTCTGAAGGCGATACTATCAGAGTTGAGAAGCTTGCAGTTAATGCTGGTGACACTGTTACATTTGATCAGGTTCTTTTTGTAAACAACGGCGAGGCTAAGGTTGGTGAGCCAACAGTTGCCGGTGCTACAGTTACAGCTAGCGTTGTAGGCGAAGGCAGAGATAAGAAGGTTATCGTTTACAAGTACAAGAGAAAGACTGGATATCACAAGAAGAATGGTCATAGACAGGCTTACACAGAAGTTAAGATTGAAAAGATTAATGCTTAATTTTTGTATGGATGTTTGTGAGGTGTGTTATTCATGACTCATATAACTTTTTTTAAGAACTCTGAAAAGAGATCACAGGTTTTTATTCTGCAGGTCATGCAGGATATGCTGAATCCGGCAGTGATATTATATGTTCTGCTATTTCAGTTCTGACAATCAATACTATTAATTCGATAGAGGCTTTTACCGATGATAAGTTTGATGTGTCAGTTAATGAGGATGAAGGAATTGTTATCTTTAAGATGGCTATGCCTGTTAGTCCGGAAACTTCGATTTTACTTAAGTCATATGAATTAGGTGTTAGTTCTGTGGCTGAGGATAATCCGAAATACTTATCAATTAGTGTTAAGGAGGTGTAACCTTATGTTAAATATGAATCTTCAGTTATTCGCTCATAAAAAGGGTGTAGGTTCTACAAAGAATGGTAGAGATTCAGAGTCTAAGAGATTAGGCGCTAAGAGAGCTGACGGACAGTTTGTTTTAGCTGGTAATATTCTTTACAGACAGCGTGGAACAAAGATTCATCCAGGTGTTAATGTTGGTCGTGGTGGCGATGATACATTATTCGCACTTGTTGATGGAACTGTTAAGTTTGAAAGAAAGGGCAAGGATAGAAAGCAGGTTTCTGTTTATCCTGTTGTTTCAAACGACTAATTTGTTTTTTAGCTCCAAGTCTTCGGATTTGGAGCTTTTTTCTTAATTTGTAAATGTTAATTCTAAACAGTTAACATAATTTAAATATAGAATGGAGGAAAGGTTATGTTTGCAGACAGAGTCCGCATTTTTATTAAATCCGGCAAGGGTGGAGATGGTCATGTAAGCTTCCGTAGAGAGCTTTATGTTCCTGCTGGCGGTCCTGATGGTGGCAATGGCGGTCATGGCGGAGATATTATTTTTATGGTCGATAAAGGCCTTAATACACTCGGTGATTTCAGACATAACAGCAAATATATTGCTGAAAGCGGCGAAGAAGGCGGCAAGAGAAGATGCACAGGTAAAGATGGTGAAGACCTTATAATTAAAGTGCCTGAAGGAACTGTTATATATGATGATGAATCCGGTAAAGTTATTGCAGATATGTCTGGAGATAACCTTCAGGAAACTATTCTTAAAGGTGGCCGTGGTGGTAAAGGTAACATGAACTATGCTACATCTACCATGCAGGCTCCACAGTATGCACAGCCGGGACAGGATGCACAGGAATTATGGGTTCGTCTTGAACTTAAGGTTATTGCTGATGTTGGTCTTGTAGGATTCCCTAATGTTGGTAAATCAACATTTTTATCAAGAGTAACTAATGCAAGACCTAAGATTGCCAATTATCATTTCACAACACTTAATCCTAACCTTGGTGTTGTTGATCTTGATGGTGGTAAAGGTTTCGTTATTGCTGATATTCCTGGTCTTATTGAGGGTGCATCAGAAGGTGTTGGTCTTGGACACCAGTTCTTACGTCATATTGAGAGAACTAAAGTCATTATTCATATTGTTGATGCAGCTTCAACTGAAGGCCGTGATCCTATAGCTGATATTAAGGCTATTAACAAAGAACTTGAGAATTATAATCCTAAGCTTCTTGAAAGACCTCAGGTTATAGCAGCTAATAAGATTGATGTTATATATGATGATGGCAGTGACCCTGTACAGGCTATAAGAGATGCATTTGAGCCGGAAGGTATTAAGGTATATCCTATATCAGCTGTTACAGGACAGGGCGTTAAAGAGCTGTTATACGCAGTCAGAACACTGCTTGATAACTTCAAGGACGAACCTGTATTATTTGAAAAAGAATTTGACTACGACGAGCTTATGGATAATCCTAACGAAAGCTTTGAAGTTTCTATTAACGAAGATGGCGTATACGTTGTCAACGGACCAAAGATTGATAAAATGCTTGGTTATACTAACCTTGAATCTGAAAAGGGATTTGATTTCTTCCAGAAATTCATGAAGCGCTCAGGTGTTCTTGATGAACTTGAGAAGCTTGGAATTGAGGAAGGCGATACAGTTATCGTTGGTGATTACCTTGAGTTTGATTACTATAAAGCATAATAATAGGAGAGAATATATGACAAGCAAACAGAGAGCTTATTTAAAGGGTCTTGCAATGACAATGGATCCAATATTCCAGTTTGGAAAGAACAGTCTTACTCCTGAGAACACTGCAGCTATTGCAGAAGCTCTTGAGGCAAGAGAACTTATCAAAATAAGTGTTCTTAATAACTGTGCCGATGACCCTGGAGAAATCGCACAGATGGTTGCAGAAAGAACACGCTCACAGGTTGTTCAGGTTATTGGAAAGAAAATCGTTCTTTACAAGGAATCTAAGGACAACAAAAAAATCATTTTACCATGATTAATTCAGATACAAAATAATAGGTAATTATGGCTGACATTGTTGGAATAATGGGTGGGACATTTAATCCAATCCACAAAGGACATACAGGTATTGCCAGATGTGCCTACGAGCAGTCTGATATTGATGAAATATTATTCATGCCTTCAGGCACACCTGCTTATAAAGATAATTCTCCCATTGTAAGTGCAACTGACCGTTGTAATATGGTAAAGCTTGCAATTAAACCTTTTGATTACATGTCACTTTCTACGATTGAAACTGACCGTCCCGGTAATACCTACACAGCCGATACACTTGCACAGATATATGATTCATATAAGAAAATATATTTTATAATAGGTGCTGACTCGTTATTTACACTCGATAAATGGTATATGCCTGATTATATTTGTTCACATTGCCATATACTTGCAGCAAACAGAGATAACCATTCCATAGATGAGCTTACAAAGCAGAAAGAGATACTCATTAATAAATAAAGCAGCAGCCGGACATGATATTTCATCCTTTGTTGGTAAAGAAGTTGCAGAATATATAACTGCCAACAGGCTTTATAATTAATTGAATTATATATATATGTCACAAACTGGCAGAATGGAGATAATATGGATAACATGTATATTGAAAAGCTTCGAAAAAGAGGTTAAACGTGCTTTAAAAACAGATAAGATGCGATTCAGACATACTATTGGAGTTGCCGATACAGCTGCCTGTCTTGCATCAAGATATGGCATAGATATGCAGAAAGGCTTATATAAGTGGATTACTACATGATTGTGCTAAATGTGTACCATGATGAAAAAGAAAATTGCAGAATGCAGACAAAATGACATAACAATTACAGACTCAGAATATAAAAGTCCTTATCTTCTGCATTCAAAGCTTGGTGCTTTTATGCACGCACACAATATGGAATAAATGATACAGATATATTAGAAGCTATAACATGGCATACAACCGGTCACCCAGATATGACTATGCTTAGAGAAGATAGTATTTGTGGCTGACTATATAGAACCATACCGCAACAAAAAGCTGCCAATCTTGACAAAATACGATATCTTGCATTTACTAATATAGATGATGCTATACTGCATATACTTAATGATACAATAAACTATCTTAAAAGAAAACGATAAACCTATTGATGGAATTACTCTTGAAACCTATAATTTTTATAAGAATTATAATAAATCTAATATTACAATAGAAAGGAATAATAAATATCATGATAAAAGATACTTCAAAGCAGATGGTAAAAACTACCGTAGAAGCATTAAAAGGAAAAAAAAAAGGTTATGATATAAAGTTTATAGATATAAGTGAAATATCTATACTTGCTGACTATTTTATAATCGCTAATGGTAATAATACAAACCAGGTACAGGCCATGGTTGACAATGTCGAGGAACAGATGTATAAGGCTGGCTTTAGCGATCCTAAAGTAGAAGGTTACAATAATGCTTCATGGATTCTCCTTGATTATATTGATATTGTAATTCATGTATTTGATGATGAAAGCCGCTCATTCTATAATCTTGAAAGACTATGGAAAGATGGAAAAGAAGTAGATATTGATAATCTGTAAAATATAAGCTACAGGTACCAAAAAGTTAATTAGCTATTATGTATAAAGAGAGCCAAGAGCCACAGTAACTTATTTAATAAGTTTACTGTGGCTCTTGTGGCTCTCTTTAAAAGCATCAGCCCTAATATACCGATATAATAGATATCGGGGTTAAAAACCACGACTATGATATATCCCATCTCATAAGTCCTATAACCTTGACCTAATATCATACAGTCATCAACGATAATAGGATCCATAAAATCATTCTCTGGCTGTAACCTTATATGTCCGTTCTCCTTATAGAATCTTTTTTTACAGTTGCAGAATCATCAATAAGAGCAACAATAATTTCACCATTTTCTGCTGTATTACACTTTTCAACAACTATCTGGTCACCATTATAAATACCTATATTGATCATACTGTCACCTTTTACTGTCAATATAAAAGTTTCTTCATTAGGCATGAATTCTGATGGGATAGGGAAGTAACCAGTAATATTATCAACTGCTAATATAGGCTCCCCCGGCAGCTACCTGTCCTAATACTGGAACGTTAACCATCTCACGTCTTGTAAGATTAAAATTATCATCTATTATTTCTATAGTTCTGGGTTTTGTTGGATCTCTTCTTATATATCCATTCTTCTCCAAAGACTCCAGATGTGCATGAACAGATGATGTAGACTTAAGATTAACTGCCTGACATATATCTCTTACTGATGGTGGATATCCTTTATTAAGAATCTGTGATTTAATATATTCAAGAATTTCAGACTGTTTCTGTGTAATTCGTCCATACGCCATATTATATACCTCCATTTAATTATATCTGCTTTGCAGCCGCTTCCTTTTCCTTTTTGCGCTCATTATATCTTATAATAACATATTTTATTTAATATGCAAACATGTTTTCTGAAAAAATGTTCTGAAAATATGTTCGATTGCTCATTGACAAACATATGTTCTTATAATATAATTCAATCATCAGGAACAAGTGTTCTATTTTATATTGAATAAGCTTTAAAGCATATTACTATTAACAGAATTTAATTAGCAGAATTATATACAAAGGAGGTCTTTATATTATGAAGCATATATTAAAAAAGAGACATCTGTTACACAGGATATTACTTATTAATGCAATATTACTAATTATGATATTAGGAACAATTATGGTTAATGCCTCTGATACAAAACAGCCTGATAAATATTATACAAGTGTTATGATTGAACAGCATGATACATTATGGTCACTTGAATCACAATATAATAATGGAGCAGAAGACCGTGATACGTACATTAACAACATTAAGCAATTAAACCATATGAGCAATGATACTATTATTGATGGAAGTTATATATTGTTATATTATTACTAATTAGACTTTTCATACCTAATCTGATAAAATATAATATAATAGGTTAATCAAAAGGTTCTCATATATCTTATATAATGTACCTGTTATATAAAAAATCCTAAGATTAACTTATTAATAATAATTATAATTGGAGATGTTATATGTTATTTAAAGATTTAGAGAATATTAATTCGAATATAGCAGCTGAACTATCAAAGCATAATATCAACGAGATGACTGATGTACAGGCTAAGACATACAAGCATATCTATAATAACAAAGATTTAATAGTATGCTCTGGCACCGGTACTGGTAAAACACTGGCATATCTGTGTCCTATTATATCAAGACTTTCAGATACAACTAAAAATATCCAGGCTATTATATTAGTTCCTAATGGTGAACTTGCTTCGCAGATCAATAAGCAGCTTGAAGATATTTTTTCATATGATAACTGTCCTTATTCATCTATGTTTGTAACCGGCGAAGGGAATATCAACAGACAGCTTGAAGCACTAAAACATAAACCAGCTATATTAGTCGGAACTCCTGCAAGAGTATACCAGTTAATTAACATTAAAAAGCTTAAAGTACATGAAGTTAAGACTATTGTACTAGATGAAGCAGATAAATTATTAGGTAAAACATATATGGAACATGTATATTCTATAAGAAAGAGTCTAATGAAATACACACAGGTTCTTTTTATTCTCTGCAAGTATAGATAAAAAAACACGTAAAGAAGCTAATTCGCTTACATATAAAGCGATAGATATTAATATTAATGCCATTAAGAATTCAGAGAGTATTATTCCTTCTTCTATAAAACATAATTATGTGATCACAGATAGAAGAGAACGTATAGAAACCCTTAGAAAGCTTGTAAAGGCTGTTAAACCTGTAAAGTGTATTATATTCATAAATACTAAATACGACCTTGAGGAAGCCTTACAGAAGCTTCAGTACCATAATTATAATGTAGGATGTATTTCAGGCAATCAGGGATGCCATGAGCAAACGAAATACTCTTAATAATTTTAAATCTGGTAAGCTTCAGCTTCTTTTAGCAACCGATATAGCTGCAAGAGGCTTACAAATTGATAATATTGATGTTGTTATTAATGTAAACTTACCTGAAGAACCAAAAGAATATATACATCGTGCTGGACGTTGTGGACGTAATGGCAATAAAGGTCTTGTATTATCTATCATCACAGAAAATGAACTTAATAAAATTAAAAAAATACCAGAAAGATTTTCATATTAATATGCTACAGAAAAAATTATATCAGGGACGTCTTGTTGCTAAATAATACAGAAGATGAGTATAATATATAAATATAACGCCGATAAATCTCAATTTATCGGCGTTATATAATTATTTTATTTATTATTCTTTACCTGTTCAAACTTTTCAATAACTTCTTTAGACGGACCACCTGTTGCTAAGCTCACAATAACTATAACAAGCATAGCAATTATAAATGCTGGTAAAAGCTCATATATTCCAAATATTCCTCCAAGTTTTGATATTCCATATTTCCATACAAATATCATAATACCTCAGTAATCATACCGGACATAATTCCATACTTATTAGCTTTTTTCCAGAATAAGGCACATAAAACAACTGGTCCAAATGTAGCTCCAAAACCTGCCCATGCAAATGAAACAATCTTAAATACAGAACTGTCTGGATTTGATGCTAATATAATTGATATAACTGATATTATAACAACTGTAATTCTTGCAACTAACATAGATTTTTCTTTTGACATCTTAATACCAAATACTTCCGTTACTATATTCTGAGAAATACTTGAAGATGCTGCCAGCAGCTGTGAATCAGCCGTTGACATTGTTGCAGCAAGTATACCAGCAAGAATAACACCTGCAATGACAGCAACCAATACACCATACGTTGAAAGTAAATGTGCTATTTTTACAATTATTGTTTCTGAATTGCTTCCTACAAGTGTCTCTATAGCACCTGCTTTAGTCATGCTAAGTCCAACTATACCTATAAATACAGCTACGCTAAGAGATATTACAACCCATATTGTAGCAACTCTTCTTGAAAGCTTAAGCTTATTTTCATCTTCTATAGCCATAAATCTTAATAAAACATGAGGCATTCCAAAATAGCCAAGTCCCCATGCAAGCATGGAAAAAATCTTTAAAAAACTGTAAGGCTGTGCTGAATTAGTAGCTGCAGAATATGTATCAAACAATCCAAGATAGCCTGGAAGTGCTTTTTGAATTATCTATAACTGCATCTACTCCACCAGCTACATTTATACCAAACAAAACAACAACAATAAGTGCTATAGTCATAACTATACTCTGTATAAGGTCTGTCATACTTGCCGCAAGGAAACCACCAAGTGTGCAATATGCAACAATAATAACAGCACTTATGATCATCGCTGCAAGATAATTAAAACCAAATAAGCTTGAAAACAGCTTTCCACATGCAGCAAAACCTGAAGCAGTATAAGGTATAAAGAAAATAACAATAATTACTGCTGCAATAAATGTCAATATTCTCTTATCATCCCCAAATCTTTTAGAAAAGAAATCAGGAATGGTAAAAGTATCATATCCTTGCGTATATTTTCTTATTCTTTTAGCAACTATAAGCCAGTTAACATATGTACCTATAGCAAGTCCTATAGCTGTCCATGCAGCATCTGCTACACCTGTAAGATATGCAAGTCCTGGAAGACCCATAAGAAGCCAGCTGCTCATGTCAGATGCCTCAGCACTCATAGCTGTTACAAAAGGCCCAAGCTTTCTGCCGCCTAAATAGAAATCATCTACAGCATTATTCTTTTTTAGAACATACTACACCGATGATAACAACAGCAACAAGGTATACAATAATTGTTGCCATAATAATTACTTGTGACATAAATTTTCTCCCTTTTTGTTTTATATATAATTTTTATTAATAACTTTAACAGTATATCATATTCCTGTTAAATTAGTCAAAAATTATATGACAAATCAAAAAGGGAGAATCCTATTTATTATTTTTATTATTTATTTTTATTCTTCAAGCTTATCAATATAATTATACTTTTTTAAACTCCTTGATATCCGCATCTGAAGGAATATCAAAATCAGATAATATCTCAACGCTTGTATTGATACCACAATTATTATATATCCACTTAGCATCCGCCGGAGCCATAAATATTGAACCATATGTAAGACTTGTTCCTAACTTGTTATATTCATCAATATTCATGTTTCCAATAGTTTTTGTAAAATAAGCTGTAGAACATATATATTCAGAATTATCAAGTCTTGAACTATAATGTGCATATCCATTATTGTCAAGCTTGCGCCATTCAGCTTTTTCTGATATAACTGTTGAACCTGTTTTTATATTTTTATTAACTGCAATATGAAATGCTTTTATTGTCCTTCCATTCTCACTTGTTCCATCAACAGTTGATATAACTGCAATATTCTTAGAAACATTGATTCTGATACGATATGACTGATTCTTTGCAACATATGTTGAAGTTTCTTCCTGCAGAGATGACTCATTATCCTGATCCTCAGTCTGATTGTTAAGTTCATTGTCAATATTATCATTATGCATTCCAGCTATTGTCCTATATGCAAACATAATAAGTGCAAACAACAATAATAAAATCAATACATATAAAACAAGATTACTGCCTTTAAACCATCTTTTAATATCCTTTTTTTTTAATGCGTTTATATCCTCGTATCTCCATATTGACCAACACCACTATTAATTATTAGTTTATACCCTGATTCTTCTCTTTAAGTTCTATAAACTTAAGAATAACTTCAATAGCTCCTTCAATTCCAACAAGACCACTATCTACACATAAATCATAACTCTTGGCATCGCCCCACTTTTTTGCTTGAGTAATAATTATAATAGCTTGCTCTCTTCTTATCTGTTTTCTGAATAAGGTCAGCAGCCTTTGAATCATTCAATTCATATAAGCTCTTAATTCTTTTAACTCTTTCATCAATACTTGCTTTAACAAACACACTTACAGCAAAAGGATCATCTTCAAGCGCATAATCCGCACATCTTCCGACTATAACACAAGATTCTTTTCTGCAAGCTTCTTTATAGCATCAAACTGTGCTAAAAAACACCTTGTGGTTAATAGGCATATCTACGTATGAATTGGAATATCCTAAAGAATATGTATCCATAACTAATGAATAAAGAAAACTATTAGTTGGTTTTTCATCCTGTGAGGCAAACAATTCTTCACATAGTCCACTCTCCTTAGCTGCAAGTTCAAGCAGTTCCTTATCATAACATTTAATTCCTAATCTTTCAGCCAGCTTCATACCTATCTCATGACCACCACTACCAAATTCACGTCCTATTGTAATTACTGTTCTTCCATCCATAATGTTTACCTCCCAGTTTACAATAATGTTTAACTTTACATTATTTTATTAAACACATTATACTTTAAATTGTGTATAAAATCTAGTAATTTTTAGTAAATTTTATAATTTTTATAATTTTAACAAAATATTCAGTAAATAAATTTAAAAATTATGTAACATCATATTATTAAGATGTTCAGAGATATCTTTACCATATTTATTGGCTACAATACTATATTGACTAGGTGTAACACATACAAGTCTTACTGTGCTATATCCTCTTGCTCCGAACATATAATGCTTTACTATATTAGAATTCTTTATCTTATTTATCACCTCTTCAGAAGGCTTATTCCTTGTTATTATAATAAATGATATATAAGAATACATGTGATTTTTACAAGGCAGTTTATTATCATTTCTTACAAAATGCGGTTCAATATCATCAACTGTAAATTTTAAAAAGATCATTTAATTCATCCAGAGCCAAGATTATCACAATTAATGAAGAATAAATGCTCATAGCACTTAACATTCCATAATTTTGCTGATTCTGTTGTACTGAACTTGTCACGATTTTTATAATTATAGGCATATATAACAAATTTACGGTTATTAAACCAATAGTTATGATAAATGTCAAATGTATCAGATATTCCATTAAGTATAATATCTATAAATTCTTTTCTTCTCATATATTTCACACTTTCCTGATATAGCTTAATATCTGTTTACTATATGATAACCTGCTTTCTTAACTTATCAAGTACCATCTTGAAATACTCTGGCAGAGGAGCACTATATTCAACATATTCTTTAGATGTTGGATGGATAAAACCAAGAACACCTGCATGTAATGTCTGTCCTGTCAGTTTAAAAAGGCGATCTGCCACTTCCATAAACATCATCTCCAAGCATCGGATGTCCTATACTTGCCATATGTACTCTTATCTGATGAGTTCTGCCTGTCTCCAACTGACATTCTATATAGCTGTACCTTCCAAACTGTTCCAATACCTTATAATGTGTAACAGCTCTTTTACCATTCTTTTTATCTATTGCCATCTTTTTTCTATCTGATGGATTTCTTCCTATTGGTGCATCAATTGTACCTTCTTCTGTATTAAACCCATTAAGAACTATGGCATAATATTTTCTTGTTATCGAATGTACACTTAACTGCTCTGCAATAAAATTATGTGAATAATCATTTTTGCAGGCAACAAGTAACTCCTGTTGTATTCATATCTATTCTATGAACAATTCCCCGGTCTTAGAACTCCATTAATACCAGAAAGATTATCAAGACAATGATACATCAGTGCATTTACAAGTGTCCCTGTATAATGACCAGCTGCGGGATGAACTACCATTCCCTTAGGTTTGTTAACAACTATAATATCGTTATCCTCATATACAATATCCAATGGTATATCTTCGGGTTCTATCTGTGGTACCTCAAGTTCTGGAAGAATAACATCAATCACATCCTCTGCCATTACCTTATAATTTGATTTTATACTTTTACCATTTACCTTAATCAGATTATTTTCAATAAGCTTCTGGATTCTTGAACGTGATACATCCTGCATTTCGTCGGAAAGATACTTATCTATTCTTATATTACTATCATCAACATCAACTATAAAACATTGATTTTTATTATTATTCTGCATATACTGTTTTCCTGTATTATTCTTTATAAAAAATTTAGTTATCACTAACATTTTCTATTTTTATTTTTGAATGATAAAAAATCAAACTCATTATCCTTGTAAACGAATAAAATTAAAATTATAAACATTGCTACAGATATGGTTACATAACAATCAGCTACGTTAAATACTGGAAAATTAATAACCTTAAAATAAATAAAATCCCTTTACATATCCAAATCTGACACGATCTATAAAATTACCTATTGCTCCCGACACAAGCATTGTACACACTATATACATAGGCAGATATCTTTTATTTAACGGCATCCTTATAATAACATATGTAATCAATGCAACTATAATAACTGTCAATAAAAAGAAATGCATTTATCCTGCCACTAAACATACCAAAAAGCACTTCCATCATTTCTAAGATATGTAAATGTGAGAACATTCTTTATTACATCTACATCGTTTTTCATATAAAGATTAGTTTCTGCTATATACTTTGTTATCTGATCTATTTGTGTTAAAACAGATGTCATAATAATATATATAACAATACTTATTATACGTCTTTTACTGTCTATTTTATTATCAACCATATTTTTTCCTTTTACAACATCATATTGTTAAAATAGCATTTAATTTAGAACACTTTTCAATGCCTCTTTCATTTCCATATCGGATACATCATAATCTATATATGCATTACCGATACTATTTAATAAGATAAATTTAATTTTTCCTGCATCCATCTTTTTATCACTTTTAGATACCTTGACAACATCATCCGCATTTATTCCACTTACTGTAACAGGGAATTCATAAAGCTTAAACATATCAAGAACATCTTCATACTCTTTCTGGCTTATATATCCTCTGTTTACTGATATTCTTAATGCTGCTATCATGCCAAGAGTTACACATTCTCCACGATATAATGTAAAATTCATCAGCTTTTCAATGGCATGTCCTAATGTATGTCCGAAATTAAGCAGTGCTCTTTCACCTTTCTCCTTAGGGTCATTCTCAACAACCTCTCTCTTGATATTACAGCTCACATATATCATATGTTCAAGTGCATCTGCATCCATATCTTTAATTTTGTTGCATTAACCCTTAACCAGTTATAATAATCTGCATCCTTTATAAGTCCATGTTTTATTATTTCTCCAAAGCCTGAATTAAATAATCTTCTGCTAAGGCTTTGCAATACTGATATATTCATATATACAAGCTTTGGCTGGTGGAATGCTCCAACCATATTCTTATATGCCCTGAAATCAACGCCTGTCTTGCCGCCAATACTTGAATCAACCTGTGCCAGTAAAGATGTCGGTACCTGGATAAAATCTATACCTCTTAAATATGTAGCAGCTGTAAATCCAGTCAGATCACCTACAACTCCGCCTCCTAATGCAACAAGCATATCTTTTCTGTCAAAATGGTTCTGTATAAGAAACTCATAAACATCCTCTACTGTATTAAGATTCTTATTTTCTTCTCCAGCTTTAAATACATACGTAAACACTTTATTACCTGTTTTTTCTAATTCTTTTGCAACATCATCTGCATATAATCTGGCAACATTGCTGTCAGATACTATACACAGCTTTCTTCCTGTTACACCAAGCTTGTTAAATTCATCAGAGAGTCTGTCAAAGTTTTTCTCAATAACAATATCATAAAAGGTTTACCATCATATTTAACGTTAATACATTTTGCCATTTATATTTCCTCTTTCAAATAATATATTTATTATACAAACTGCCACCCTTGGCAGTAAACCAGGAGTGGCAGCAATATTTACAATTTAAAACTTAGTATCATTATTCTTAAATGAAGTTAAATCAATGCCACCTGCGACGATTTCAGGGTATATCGCCTGAAATGTCTACATTAGGAGGTGTCACAAGAAATATGTAATTAGTAATTTTCTGTAAGTTACCTCTGATAGCATAACATGAACCAGCTGAATAATCTATGACTCTCTGCGCAACATCCACATGTATACCCTCAAGATTAAGTACAACAGCCTTGCCAGAAAGTAAAGTATCTGTTATTTCACTGGCATCTTCCATTGATTCTGGTCTTATTACAACAACCTCAAGTCCTCTTGATGTCTGCTTCATAGGAACGACCTTTCCCTTTGATGCGAACTTTGGTCGGTCATTTACTGTATTAGCTTCTATATCTTCATCATCTGATTTCTTAGAACCTGAAAATAACTTCTTTCTGGAAGACGACTTTTCATCTTCGTCATCATCATAATCATCGTAATCGTAATCATCATCGAAATCATCATCCTGAACCTTAAAAAAGATTAAGGAATCCATCAACAAAACTCATATTCTCTCTCCCTATATATAATTATTCTTTGTAATATACCGTTAATCTGTTCTATAAGCATTCTGACTTTACTTTATCTGTTAGAATAATCCCTGGCACCAAATATAGCTGTACCCACTCTTATGTGTGTAGCACCTTCTTCTATCGCAACCATATAGTCATTAGTCATACCCATAGAAAGTACATCCATATTGATATTATCAATGTTTTTCGCATTAATGTCAACACATAATTGCTTTAATTGTCTGAAATACACACGATTATCTTCAGGATTGGCAACATATGGAGCACTTGTCATTAAACCACGTACACGTATACCTTTATAATCTGATATTTCCCTTATAAAATCTTCTACTTCATCTGGTTTAAAGCCAAATTTATTCTCTTCACCAGCTACATTTACCTCTACAAGAATATCAGAAACAAGTTTTTTCTTTATAGCTTCATTACTAATAGCCTCTGCTAGACGCACTGAATCAACAGAATGTATCATATCAGCCCTGCCAACAACATACTTAACTTTATTTCTTTGAAGATGACCTATCATATGCCATACTATATCCTTAGGAAGAGAGTCTGCTTTATCAACCATTTCCTGCACGTAGTTCTCACCAAACTGTCTTATATTGCAATCATATATTTCCATAAGCATTTCTTTGGGCTTTGTTTTACTTACTGCAATAAGACATACTTCCTTTGGGCTTCGTCCACATTTTTCACACGCTTTTACAATATTATTCTGAACTGTAACAAGATTATCTTTAAGCATAATAATTCTCCATTCTTGCGCTGCTTCTTTGCGCATCTCAAGTTTGTGCGAAGCACAAATCTTGCGTGTGAAAAAATCTTATTTTTCACACTATATCTCCTTGTTTTTTATGACATTTATTTAGTATATCATTTCATTAGGCTTGTATTTATCAGCCTCTAATAATATTCTGTCATATACTGTTATTCCATGAGTGATTTTTTGTTTTACAATATAATATTCGTTATTCTGGTCTAGAATTTCTACAGGACAGAATATCGTGTAACCCGTATTAACGCAATATACACCCTTTAACTTTGCAACAGGTCCTATAACAAATCTTGATGACGAATCAGGCATCACAATAACCTGTCCTGATTCAAAGCTTTCCTTATTGACATATACATATTCATCAGTAGTTTTATATATATCAGCCTCTGCAAAGGAAGGAACAATATTTCCGTTTTCATCATATTTTTCAACTATGAATCCATAATTATTGCTATTTCCTCCTTTGGTCATATATGACTTTGGTATCTCATAAAAATCATTTTCTGTAACAGATGAAACTGGTATTTTCATACCACTTTTTGCCAGTTGTCACAAGCTCTATATCAAGAAATCTTTCAGATGCGTATCTTATCATATAGCTGTCAAGAGATAATCTGCCATAAATGCCATCACCTTTTTCTATAATTGAAAATCCACATGTAAACGTCATATTATCTTTTTTTAACTTTAATATCTATAGTTTTCTTTGACTGAAGACCATATTTACTGATATCATCCTGGTTAAGCTTTATCATAAGATACCAGTTTTCACTTGTAACCATTTTATACGCAGGATTGCCTGTCACCATTATGGATTCTGCTTTAAGATTGCTTTTTATTATAATTGTCTTTATTGAAATCCGAAGATGTTATAGTTTCAGGTTCTTTGCTTTCATATCCATCTACAGAATACACAACAATACCATTAGTCTCTGCTGGTATTGTTCTGAATAAATCCCTGCTTCCTGTACTTTCTATAATAGAATCAATATTATTCATTATATTTTCGTTAATAGACTGCAGCACTGCAGCATTCAGATCTGACTTCAAATCATATATATACGAGAAATCACTTCCATCATAATCATTTTTATAATTATTAAGAGTCGATTTAATATCCGCCAGATTCTGCTTTGATAGGGAATTCTCGCCAACTTTATTATAGCCTGCCAATATATCTGACACTCTTCCTGTTTCATCTACCGAATATACTGTGTCCCCCTTTTTTCACTCTGGTGTTTTCTCTCTGATAATAATTAATATTTCCTGAATAAGGAGAATAATAAACGCTCTCACTTCGTAAAGCAATAGCTGTATATACAGCATTATTAGTAAGAGAACCTGTATTGACCTCATAAATGTCTGAAATCCAATATATATTGCTACACCACAACATATCAGCCTTCCTTCAAAATTTCTTGCTCTCACAGCTGTTATTATACACTCCAGAACAATCAGAAACAATAAAAAAATTGTAATACAACTTCCGGTAAAGCCTAATTCTTCACCTATTACTGCAAATATAAAGTCATTCTGGGCTTCTGCAATATATCCGGCATTCTTTAAAGAAGAAGTATCATTATTATTAAGACCTTTACCATAAAGCTGACCAGAACCAATAGCCTGAACAGCATATGCCTGCTGATATGTTCCAGCATCAGTCATATCTACTTCTTCTGACTTATTACCTTCAATAAAGTCAACAATACGCTTTCGCTGATAATCTTCTATAAGGATTGGATGTTCAACTGATACAACATATATCAAAAATGCTGATATAACCGGAACTGCAATTAATATCGCAATTCCAAATATCTTATAACTTACCCCGGCACAATAAAGCATTGCAATAATAATAAGACATAAAAGTATTGTCGTTGAAAGGTTAGGCTGCATAGCAACTAACAATATTGGAAATAATGTTAAACACGCTATTAATGCAAGAAACTTAATTGAATTAAGCCTCTCTTTATTAGCAGCAACAAGCTTTGCGACCAGTAATATAAGTGCAAGTTTTAAGAATTCTGATGGCTGTAACTGTATAGGTCCTATCTTAAACCACCTTGTAGCACCGTGTGATCCATGACCAAACACTGTAAGAACACCTATAAGCATTACTGTAACCACACCATACCATATCCAGAAATACTTAAGAATCCAGTTGTAATCAATAAATGATACAATAAACATTATTATGAATGACACAACCATACCAGCACCCTGTTTCATTGTATATGCACTGTTGGCACTATTAACCACAGCAAGAGCAAATACTGATGTTACAATCAGAATAAATACCAATATAAAGTTGTATGAACGCAATTTATATTTTTTTAACATAATAAAACCCTTATTACTTTTCGCTGTTTCTCATATCCTTAATTGGAATATTAGCGAAAATTGCTGGTACAGAGCCATTGTTAGTATCAGATTCCGTTGATGTAATCTGAATATCAAGACCATCTGTATCAATTTCCATATACTTTGAAATGACCTTAATAATGTCATTCTTTATCATTTCCATAACCTCTGGTGAACAATTCGCCCTATCGGAAACAAGTAATAGCTTAAGTCTGTCCTTTGCTACATCCCCAGAGCCTTTTTTCTTAAATAAATCAAGTAATCCCATATTTAATCCCTCCCTGAATAAGCCATATGTGACTTATTATAATACATATTAATTCTTCTTATCACTCTTAAAAAGTGAAGAAAGCTTCTTAAAGAAACCTCCCTTACCATTAAGATCAAGGAATGGAATCTCCTCACCGGTAATTCTACGGCAGATATTCATGTATGCCTGTCCTGCAAGAGAATCATCTCCTACAAGTGGCTGTCCTTTATTAGTTGCTACAACTATATTCTCATCATCTGGAACAGCACCTATAACGTTAAGCTGAAGTATATCATTAACATCAGAAATAGACATCATCTCGCCTCTGTTTACCATATCCATTCTGATTCTGTTTACAATTAAATCTTCATGATTCTGAAGTCCGTGAGCGTCAAGGAGTCCTACAATTCTGTCAGCGTCCCTGATAGCAGAAACCTCTGGTGTAGTAACAACTAAAGCTCTGTCTGCACCAGCAATTGCATTCTGGAATCCCTGTTCAATCCCTGCAGGACAATCAAGAATTATGTAGTCAAATCCTTCAGGATCATTCTTAATTTCATCAATAACCTTAATCATCTGTTCAGGTGTCACAGCTGACTTATCTCTTGTCTGTGCTGTTGGTAAAAGAAACAGATTAGGACATCTCTTGTCAGCAATCATAGCCTGCTTTAATCGGCAGTTACCTTCAACGACATCAACAAGATTATATACAATACGGTTTTCGAGTCCTAATACAACATCAAGATTTCTAAGGCCTGTATCTGTGTCAATCATAACAACAATAACTTTCCAAGTTTTATTTCCTCCAAATATCAATATACTAGTAAATAAATACACAATAGAATAATTATGCTTAATTTTGTGCATTAAATCAAGCTCCTTTTTTCTTAATAAATATCGTCTTTTTGTGAATGTTTGAAAAATCTTCCAGCTTTAAAAAATATTAAGAATTAAAGATGTATATCTTCCAATACATTCTGTTCAAAATCTTCAACATATATATTCCTTCATATACATAGGCTATTTTGGCTGGACTGGCTTTTGTTTTTTTCTGCCTTTTCTTACCGGACTGCTGTCAGAACATCTTGCGATAATATCTGCTATCTTTATCTGCATAGGTTCCATATCCAACGCCACAACAAATGCATTTTCGTTGCCATTAGCACCAGCAAATATATTTCCCTTTAAGACTGCCAAGAACAATCACATTTCCACACGCAACAACCTTTCCACCAGGATTTACATCTCCGAGAATAACCACGCTGCTCTCTGTTTCCAATACCTGTCCGGATCTTAAGGTTCCTTTATAGAACTGACACAAAGGCTGTGCTGGTTCACTTCTATTTCATTTCCCCATAATTTCTGCTGTAACATCATGCTTATTTTTGTTATTCATTGCATCTGCAACAGCTCTTTGGTATATCAGATTTCTTTTCCTCATCATGGTCAATAAGACATACAATATTAATATCTGTAACCTCAGATATTATATCCATGATCTCTTTTTTCCTGCGTATCTGATAATTCTCGTCCTTCAAGTGATAATGCAAGAGCAGCATTGTTAAAAAACTTAGCTGACGCTGTGAATTTATTCTTATCATAGCTTTAAGTTCATCAAAAGTTCACAGAAGCATCCATTTTTACTGCAATTCCATTCTTATTTCCTTTTATTACTACTGAATTATCCAATTCATTTCACCTCTTATTTTATTAAATGATGATTGCGTAGCAATGCAGCATTAAACAATCAGTCGATCAAATAATTTTAAAAACATTTTAAATATCTCTAAGCCATAATATATCTTATATATATCAGCTGTCAAATCAATAGATGTATGAGTATCCATGCTGTATACATACAGAAACACATATTTCCGGATTATCATATGGTGAATACGTAACCAGTAAAGAATGATCTGGTTCTTTTGTATTTTCCTGTGCTGTACCTGATTTAGCAGCAATTTTCATGCCAATTTGATATGCCTGTATATGAATTACTAGCAAGTGTCATACCCTCATGTACTGTATCCCATATATTACTGCTTAATTCCACCTGGTGATCAACCTCGGCTTCATTTTTTCTTATAAGATTGCCATCTGAATCAGTTATTTTATCTATAAGTGTAAGATTATAACACTTTCCAGATGAAGCTATCGTTGTAACATATCTAGCAAGATTAAGTGTACTATACTTATGATTACCCTGTCCTATAGCCGAAGCAATCGAGTTCGTATTGGAAGCCTGTGGTGAATTTTCCTCTATTTCAACTCCTGCCTTGGTTGATAATCCAAGAAGATCTGAATACTTCTGAAGTGTGCTTGTTCCATAAGTACTGTTATAAGTTCCATCCTTTCTACATGCCAGATTATAACCAACATTATAGAAATATACGTTACATGAATCTCTTATAGCCGTTGCCGCAATTCTCCGCCATGTCCTGATAATCTCCAGCACTTAGGTGCAGGGGTTACCTTATCAAATGAACCCGAACAATAAAATGTTGTACCATGACGATATAGTTCCTGTATCCATACCTGCTATTGTAGTACATGGTTTATATGTTGAACCAGGTGCTGTAAATGACTGAGTTGCCCTGTTTATCATAGGCGCAGCTTTATCATTGATCAGACTGTTGAAATATTTAGCATCTACTGTTCCTGACAACTTGTTATTATCATAACTTGGATATGAAACCATAGCTAATATATCACCATTTTTGGATTAGTAATAACTGTTGATGCTGAACATGGCTGCAGTGCAAGCTGTGCAGGAGTTATTATTTTATTAGTTATGGCATATACCATAAACTCATAAGCGCCAAGTCCTCCTGAGGCAAGCGATGCATATCTTGAATTCTCATCATTCATATCAAGAACGCCCTGTTCATAAAGAAGCATACACACCTGTCTTCCTGAAATACTTCCGGCATTAATCATATATTTGTACATTTTCTTAAAAAACTGTATCAGAATCATGCTTAGAAACTATCTATATAATCAACAAGTGCATCATATGACTCCTGAAGACTTGTATACTTCTCTGATGTAAGCGTATGACATATCTATCCAGTTCTTAGATATACCATACGTTAAAAGTTCTGTGAAGAGCTTGTCGAATCCCCGTATACCCAGTCATAATAAACACTGTCGCTTGTATCAACATTAGCCAGACTGAATATATTCTCACTTCTTAAAAGGTCATATATATACCAGATATACAACTGCTGTTCCTCTGAAAGTTTTCCATAAGGTGTTCTCCCACAGATTTAAGCTCACTTCCAACCATGATATCTGTGACTTTTTTGTCTCAAACTGACTGTAAATCTAGCTTCATTAGGTATCAGTATTCTGTTCTTCAATTTCTTTTAATGAAACCAGATTATTATCAATAAGTGCAAAAGATACTTCCTGTGCTGTTATATATATAGTATCAACATCACCAGAACCATTATAAGTTATCTTATTGCTTCACCAGTGAAATATTTCATGAATATATCGGTTATCTCATCTTCTATTGCATTATATATTGATTTCTGAAGGTTAATATCTATTGTAAGATATACATCATGTCCAGCCTGTGGATCTTCCTGATCAAGCACCTCTGTAACTCTTCCTACAGTATCAACATATACCGATTTCTCACCCTTTACTCCGGATAACTCATTCTCCATGCTCTTTTCAATTCCTGATTTACGACAACAACATCATTACTTTCATATCGTCGCCAAGCATCCTCTAATTCTGAATTAGAGACTGTTCCAGTATATCCAAGTATTTGTGAGACAATATACACTATCAACATATCTTCTTATATACTGCTCTTCCACAGTAACGCCTGTAAGCTCATCACTGAATTTTCAAGGATTGCAGCTACAGTCTCATCTGAAACCTCATTAGCAATTGTAAATGATATATATCTGTTATACGAATTGGCAGCCATATATCTTCTTAGATTAACTATCATAAGAGAATGTTCTACACTAAAACCATCAGCTACCGGATTCATTCCCTGCTCTTTTTAACAGTAGTAGCTGCCATAGCTCCGCCATCATTTATATAATCATCACCTGCTACAGCTACGCCATATCTGTCACATAATTGTTTAAACAGCTCACCTGCTGCTATACATTTCTCTGTTCATCTGAAAGCTCACTTATAGATATATATTAAAAGAATCTAAGCAGTTCATTATCCTTTATGTTATATTCATACATTCCGTTAGAATAAACAATAGGAAAATCATTCGAATAGCTGTCACCTTTTTCTTCAATAATTGTAAGAGTTTTATCTATTGAAGTATTAAGAGCTGTTTTTAGTTGGTATCATTATCCTCATACTTTCCACTATCGCTTATCCTTACTGCATATGAAGATCATTATACGCCAGTAAAACTCCATTCTTATCGAATATTCTTCCTCTCGTGGCAGCAACACTCATATCCTTTCTGTATAGAGCTTGATAAGTCTTCTAACATATGAATCTCCCTTTATTATCTGAAGAACAAATAATCTGTGAACAAGAACAGCCGACAAGAACAATAAACACAAGAATCATAGGAAAAATTCTGGATTTGAGAAGACTTACAATATAATCAAATACTTCCTTCATCTAAATTACCTTTTTTCCTTTTCTTCCATCTTAACATCAAGCAATGTATCAAGTTTCATCAACGGATAATAAATAACCAGTGCAATTATAAGGGTATAAACATCTCCGGAATGATAAACTTTGTTATGAAATAAAAAATCCATTTAACCTGTTATGTAAAAGGAACTTACCTATGTATGATAAAAATTCATAGATAAAATCTGAAAGCTAGAACCATTACTAAGGGAATAAAGACCTCAACTCACCTCGTACTTCTGATAAAAAAAGCCTGAAAAATATCCTATGTAAATAAAAATAAGTGCTGTAAATCCGAATAATCCGGAATAAAACAAATCATACATAATTCCTGCAAAAAAATCCAGCAAACATTCCATCATTTTTCCCACAGAAAAACCCAAAAAAATACAGGAAGAATAATAAGCCAGTTAGGCGAAATATTAGCAATTGAAATAACTCTTGCAACAGAAACCTGCATGAGATAGAA
>VOFC01006848.1_pt1 | contig 82204 bp, 133 predicted proteins | sample 5384161 | NCBI WGS metagenome assembly VOFC01 (sample SAMN12384722, study PRJNA508395) | human gut metagenome | isolation source: healthy gut B | host: Homo sapiens | reverse complement strand
TAGATACGATGAGATAGCGTCTTTCCCCCGACGGCAAAGGGGGCGCCGGCGGCTTCACCGGCGCCCTTGTGCCAGGGGTTACAAAGACATGAGAGAGAAAAGAGGAGGATATGGTCATTAGAGGATGTTGATCTGCCGGCTCTCCGGCACCACAGGGGCCTGCTTGGGCAGGGTCACCTCTAAGATCCCGTTTCTATAGGCGGCGGAGATGCCGCTCTCGTCGATGCCGGAGACATCGAAGCTCCGGGCAAAGGAACCGCTCCGGCGCTCCCGGCGGATATACTCGCCCTGCTTCTGCTGCTCCTGCTCTTCCTTGTGCTCGGCCTTGACGGTGAGGATTCCCTCCTTCAGGTCCAGGGAGATGTCCTCCTTATTGAACCCGGGGAGTTCCGCCTCTAGGACGAACTTGTCGCCCAGGTCCCGGATGTCCGCCCGGAAGGCAGGCAGGGTGGCGTTGGAGTTGCGGAAGAACTGCTTCTGGAAGTTGTCAAACAGGTCAAAAATGTTGTTGTCGTTGCGCTCAAAGGGAATCATGCCAAACATCATGTGTCGCTCCTTCTGATGATTTATTGGGAGCCAGCCCGGCTTGGCGCCGGACCGGCGCGTTTACAAAACTTGCAATCTTGAGACCGGAGTGCTTATCTTTGCCCGGATCTTTCCGGGCCCCTCCTGTCTACAGTTCATATATTACTGCTATTTTATGAATAATTTTAGTAGATTTTATGTCTAAATTGTAAACATTAGCACTCTTGTTCATAGAGTGCTAAAATCAGACAGCTGTTTCCCCCCGTTGTTCCCAGGGGGTTCTTTGTGGTATACTGAAAGGTGAAATTTACCCCAAAGACGGGAGGCTACGATATGACAACCTTATCCCAACGCATGCTCGACCTGGGCACGGCCAAGTCGGAGATCCGGGAAGCCTTTGCCTTCGCCCAGGCCCGGGCGGCGGAGGTCGGCCCGGAAAACGTGGACGACTTCTCCATCGGCAACCCCAGCGTCCCCGCGCCGGACACCGTGGCCCAGATGGTCCATCAGCTGGTGGACACCGTGGACCCCATCCAGCTCCACGGCTACACCCCGCCCAGGGGATGGCGCCCTCCGCCAGGCCCTGGCCGACGATTTAAACCGCCGCTACGGCACAGCCTATGACCCCGACTGCTTCTACCTCACCGCCGGGCCGGCGGGGCTTTGTGTCTTTGCGTCCTGTCCGCCCTGGGCTGCCCGGGGGATGTGTTCCTGACCTTTGCCCCCTACTTCCCGGAGTATAAGGTGTTCGTGGAGAGTGCCGGCGGCACCCTCACCGCCGTGCCCGCCAACCTGGAGGACTTCCAGATCGACTTTGCCGCCCTGGAGGCCGCCCTCTCCCCCAGGTGAAGGGATTATCATCAACAGCCCCAACAACCCCACCGGAGTGGTTTACTCGGAGGCGACCATCCGGAAGCTGGCCCAGATGCTCACCGCCAAGTCCCAGGAATACGGCCACCCCATCTGGCTGATCTCCGACGAGCCCCTACCGGGAGATCGTCTACCAGGCGGATCCCCTGCCCTGGGTCCCCTCCTATTATACCAATACCTTGGTGTGTTATTCCTACAGCAAGTCCCTCTCCCTGCCCGGGCAGCGGATCGGCTATGTGCTGGTGCCCCGGACGGCAGAGGACTTTGACCTGGTCTACGCCGCCGTGTGCGGGGCAGGCCGGGCCCTGGGCTATGTGTGCGCCCCCAGCCTCTTCCAGCTGGTGGTGGCCAACTGCGCCGGGCAGACGGCGGACATCGCCGTGTACCGGAAGAACCGGGACCTCCTCCTCACCGCCCTGCGGAGATGGGGTACACCTGCGCCCAGCCGGAGGGCCTTCTACCTCTTCCCCGGTCGTTGGAGCCCGATGCCAAGGCCTTCTGCCGGCGGGCCCAGAAGTACGACCTGGTGCTGGTCCCCGGGGGACAGCTTCGGCTGCCCGGGCCACGTGCGGATCTCCTACTGCGTGCCCACCGAGCAGATCCAGCGGGCGCTGCCCAAGTTCCGGAAGCTGGCGGAGGAGTACCGGCAGGGGTGAGCCGCGTTTCCCCGTTCCCTGCGACAAACGATGACGCCAGAGGAACGGCATCTGTGGTATGATTTTCTGCGACAGCTTCCCGTCACGGTCCGACGGCAAAAGCCGTTGGGGCGGTATGTGGTGGATTTTACATCGCCTCGGCCCGTCTCGTGATTGAGGTTTGACGGTGGGCAACATTACCACGGAGAAGGGAGAGCGCAGGATCTGGCCCGAGATGCTTACCTCCAAGGGCGAGGACTGCATGTTCTGCGGTACTCAAACCGAGAGGTTTCTCAGAATTTTCAAGCTGTTTGCCAGGATATTGTCCATCACATGGACCGATTTTCTGAGGAAACCAGCAAGAAAAACGGATGACGCGTTTCCCATGGCGGGAGCCAGCGCAACGCGGAAAAGGAATTCCTTTGCGGTGCCCACAACTTGCGGCGGCGGCTTCCCCTGGGGGAAGCTGTCACCGAAGGTGACGGATGAGGGGGCGATCGACTTACCCAACAGGGCAGGAGAAGAAGCCCGTCAGGGGCGACAGCCGTCATCCTCTTTCTACAAGGAAAGGTTGGGTATCAAATCGCCCCTCATCCGCCCCAGTGTGCGCACTGGGGCACCTTCCCAAGGGGAAGGCTTTGGAGGTGGCAGTGTTGCCCGGCCGCGTTCTGCTGCGCCCCCCTTGTGGGGGGCGCTTTCTGCCCTTAAGAAAATCTTAAACCTTCCCCACCTTGTTTCTTAATCCCCGGTTCGCTATGATACCCATAGGAGGTGACGGGTATGTACAATATCTTAGTGTGTGACGATGAGAAAGACATCGTCTCTGCCCTGACCATTTACCTCACCACGGGTGGGTACCAGGTCTTTCCCGCCTATGATGGGACGGAGGCCTTGGCCATCCTGGCCAAGGAGGACATCCACCTGGTGCCGCTGGACATTATGATGCCCAAGCTGGACGGCATCGCCACCATGACCAAGATTCGAGAGGTGTCCAACGTGCCGGTGATCCTCCTCACCGCCAAGTCTGAGGACACGGACAAGATCCTGGGGCTGAGCGTGGGCGCGGACGACTACATCACAAAGCCCTTCAACCCCGTGGAGGTGCTGGCCCAGGTGAAGTCCCAGCCGCGGCGGTACCTCCAGCTGGGGGCGGCGTGGTGAAGCCCACCCTCCTCCAGGCCGGGGGGCATCGCCCTGGACGACCGCACCAAGTCCGTCACCCTGGATGGGGAACCCGTGGCCCTCACCCCCCGGGAGTATGAGATCCTGCGGCTGCTCCTGCAGCACCCGGGCACCGTCTTTTCCCCAAGCGGATCTACCGCACCGTGTGGGGGGGGAGGCCCCTACGGGGTGGAGAATGCCGTGGCCGTCCACATCCGCCACCTCCGGGAAAAGTTGGAGATCAACCCCTCGGACCCCCCGCTACATAAAGGTGGTCTGGGGCCAGGGGTACAAACTGGAAGGAGGGAAACCATGAGACTCTTTTCTGCCCTTTCGGAAAAGCCCAAAGCCCGGGCCCTGGCCTGGGTGGTGTGCATCGTCGGATTGACCCTCTGCCTGGTCTGCGGGCGGCAGGCGGCGTGGCTGGCCCAGCGGGGCGGCTATCAAACCACCGGCTACACCACCGTCGTGGAAAACGAGGTCAACCAAGTCCTCCAGGACTACACCCAAACCATCGCCCAGGAGTATACCCTGGCCCGGGAGAACGACGGCGGCGTGGAGGCTGTCCGCTACCTGATCGACGACGAAAACTTCGGTTTCCAAATCGTCCGCGACCGGGGGCCGTCCTGCTCTCCCAGAACACCATAGATGAAGAAGCGTATGCCCTCACCTGCACCGTACACACCTCCTTTACCCCCACAGAGACCACCACCTTCCAGGAGACCTATGCCACGGAATCTGAACGGGAACAGGCACTGGAAACGCTGTATCGCCAGTATGAGGACGTGGAGTACAACTATGGGTCGATAGGAACCGAAGAAGAAACCGGCCGCTACACCCTCTTTGCCACCTGTTTCTCCCAGGGAGACCCGGTGCCCGTCACCGTCACCGGGTATGCCTCTGGCAACTTTACGTCCAGCGACAGTGAACTGTTCTGTGCCAAGTACTTCGCTGGGAGGATGGCCTATTACCGCTACGAATTTGTCCTGACCGCGGTGGTTGGCGGGGTGCTGGGGCACTGGCCCTGGCTCTGCTGGTCTATGGCGCTGGCTACCGGCGGAACGAGGATGGGACCCTGGCCCTCCCCCGGCTGAACCGGAGGGTTTCTTCCGACCTGCTGGGGTGGGCATGGCCGTGGTGGCCATCCTATGGTGCCTTCTGGGCGGGTTGGACGTCTCCTCTGCGGCGGAACGCTCCCTGTCCGTCCTGCCCATTGGGCATCTCATCGGCACCGGTGTGGTGGTGGCCCTGCTGGCTATGGGCTGCGTCTCCTGGTCCGGCGGCACCGGGCGAGGGTCTTGCAGAAAACCTCACCTTCCGCCGCTACCGAGGAAAGATCCCCCATCCCCGGGACCTGTGGCACCGTTTTTTGCACTTCTTCCTCCAATTTTGGGCGGCAGGCCTGTGTTTTGTGGGGCTGTGTATCCTAGAGTTTATCTGCCTCTACATGTATCAAGCGACGATGGACGGGAGTGCGGTGTTGGTTTGGGGGCGTCCTCAAGGTCCTGGAGGGCATCCTGGTGATCTATGTCATCCTGGCCATGAAGGAGATCCGGGCCGGCGGGGACCAGCTGGCCGCCGGCAACCTGGACTACCAGGTGCCCACTAACCGCCTCTACGGCGAGTTCTGGAAACACGGCGAAAACCTCAACAACCTCCGCCAGGGCATCCAGCACGCCGTGGAGGAGCAGATGAAGTCCGAGCGGATGAAGACCGAACTCATCACCAACGTCTCCCACGACATCAAGACCCCCCAAGCCTCCATCGTCAGCTACGTGGACCTTCTGAAGAAGGAGCCCATGCCCACCGACCAGGCCAAGGAGTACCTGGACGTGCTGGACCGCCAGGCCGCCCGGCTGAAAAAGCTCATCGAGGACCTGGTGGAGGCCTCCAAGGCCTCCACGGGGAGCCTGACGGTGAACTTCCAGCCCACGGACGTCAACGTCCTGCTGTCCCAGAGCGCCGGGGAGTACCAGGAGAAGCTGGCCGCCCGGAACCTCACCCTGGTCCTCACCCCGGCGGAGGAGGCCCCATATCTCCGCCGACGGGCAGCTGCTGTGGCGGGTGTTTGAGAACCTCTTGAGCAACACTGAAGTACGCCATGCCCGGCACCCGGGTCTACCTCTCCTGTGAGACCACGGACCAGGCGGTGGTCATCGCCTTCCGGAACATCTCAGCCTCCCCCCTGAACATCTCTCCGCCGAGGAGCTTATGGACCGGTTCGTCCGGGGGACGCCTCCCGGAACACCGAGGGCAGCGGCTTGGGCCTGGCCATCGCCCGGGATCTCACCCAGCTCCAGCAGGGGCACCTTTGCCCTCACCATCGACGGGGGACCTGTTCAAGGCCACCCTCACCTTCCCCCGCTGCCAAAAGACCCAGGACCCAGCGGGAAAAGAAGGTGGAAAGTCCCTTCCCCCTATGGTATGATGATGCCGTGATTCCAGCCATGGAATCACGGCATCCTTGCGTTTACGCCGCGGAAATCCCCGCGGTTTTTCCCAAAGGAGGAATGAACCTATGAAAAAAGTCGTCGGCGTGGCCTTGCTATTGGTGGTGGCGGTGTTCCTGCTGCCCTTCCTCATCCACCGGGGCATGGAGCAGGAACAGGCGGCGGACTCCGCCGCCCAGGAGGAGATCGCCCTGCCCGACAGCGGCTACACCCTGCGCATCCTGGGCAGCGACGGCCAGGTCACCGAGATGGACATGAACCAGTACCTCTGGGGGTGGTGGCGGCGGAGATGCCGGCGTCCTTTGCACCCGAGGCGCTAAAGGCCCAGACCGTGGCAGCCCGCACCTACGCCCTGAACAAGGGCCCCACCTCCAACCACCCCGACGCGGACCTGTGCACCGACTACAACTGCTTTGCCAGGCCTGGATCGCCCGGGCGGACGCCCAGAGCAACTGGGGGGGACCGTGCCGTGACCTACACCAACAAGATCACCGCCGCCGTGGCGGAGACAGGCAACCAGGTCATCCTCTACGAGGGCCAGCTCATTGACGCGGTCTTCCACTCCTCCTCCGCCTCGGCCACAGGACGCGGTGGAGGTGTGGGGCAACAGCGTGCCCTACCTGCAGGCGTGGACTCCCCCGAGGGGGAGAATGTGCCCAACTACCAGAGCCAGGCCACCCTCTCCTCCCAGGAGTTCCAGGACCTCTTCCTGGGAGGCCCGGCCGGAGGCGGACCTGTCAGGGGACCCCTCCACCTGGGTGGGGGACACCCAGTACAACGACGGGGGCGTCCACACCATCACCATCGGCAGGGTCACCGTCACCGGGGCCCAGGCCCGGCAGATCTTCAACCTGCGCTCGGCGGCCTTTTTCCGTGTCCCTACGCCGACGGCACCTTCACCTTCGACGTCACCGGCTTCGGCCACGGGGTGGGGATGAGCCAGTACGGCGCCGACGCCATGGCCGTGGCCGGCAGCACCTACACCGAGATTCTCCAGCACTACTACACCGGGGTCACCGTGGAGGATTGCCCGGAGAATTCCTGCCCCAGTGAGGGGGAGTACCATACCAGGGCCGGGGAAGCCGTGGCGGCTGCCCGCCGGCCCTGCCTTAGGAGGAGATGATTGCCATGCCAGCCCCCATTTTGATTGTGGAGGATGACATGGATATCAACCGGCGTTTGCGGGGGAACGTTTTGTCGAAAGAGGGTTGCATCCTCCGGTGGGAGGGTGTACCATGGCAGGGTATCTCCCGCCGGGACATCGGCGGCTGAACTTGGGAGGCACTGCTATGATTCGCGTCTTACTCTGGGACATTGACAACACCTTGCTGAACTTTCCCGCCGCGGAGCGCCTGGCGCTGCAGGCGGCGTTCCGGGACTTTGCCCTGGGCCCCTGCCCCGAGGATCGGGTGGCCCGGTACGCCGCCTTAAATGCGGGGTACTGGCGGCGGCTGGGCGGGGGGAGATCACCAAGGCGGAACTGCTCACCCAGCGGTTCCAGGTGTTTTTCCAGCAGGAGGGCCTCCCTGCCCAGACCCGGCGGCCTTTAACCGCACCTATCAGGACTATTTGGGGGAGACGGTGGTCTTTCTGGACCACAGTGACCAGCTGCTTTGCGGGATCTGCACTCCCAGGTGAAGCAGTATGCCGTCACCAACGGCTCCCAGCGGGTACAGGAAAAGAAACTGGCCCGGTCCGGCCTGGGGGCGTGGCTGGACAGGGTGTTCATCTCGGAGACCCTGGGGGGCGGAAAAGCCCAGCCTGGACTTTTTCCAGCCGGTGCTCCAGGCCATTGGCCCCTGGGCGAGGGAGGAGATCCTCCTCATTGGGGACTCCCTCACCAGCGATATGGCCGGGGGCAACCGGGCCGGCATCCCCTGCCGCTGGTACAACCCCCAGGGGCAGCCCCTCCCAGGGACCTGGATATCCGGTATGACATTCGAAACCTCAACGAGGTGCGGGAGATTGTGGCGGGGAACCGGTAAACTTCCCTATGTAGACCAACCGGGAAAGCGCGTAGCGCTTTCCCGGTTGTTGTGTTTGAGGTTCTGTTATGGTAAAGGGAAGGTCTGGTCGCCAATCTGCACGGCGGTGACTTGGGCGGGGTCCAGAATCTCCGCAAACTGGACATAGATCCGGACGTCGTAGTTTGTGCCGTTGAAGGCCCCGCCGGTGAGATAGGTTGTTGCGCTGCTGGGGTCGCTGTTCAGGGATTGCTGGCTCCCATCCTGGAAGTGCAGTGTAATGGGCGGATATGTGAAATTCCAGGGGGAGTTCCTCCACCGGGCCTGTGCCATAGCCGCCGGAGACCGACAGGGACAGCGGCGTCAAGTTGAGCCGGTCGAAGGGATAGGTCATTCCCTCCCAGACGATGGGCTCAGTCAGATCCAGGTTTCGTCCCTCTTCCACGGTGGTCAGCGCCCAGGAAAGGTTCCAAGTGCCACTTAGGACAGGGACGAAGCGTGGCGCTTCGGTGTCCTCGGCATAGTACCCCAGATCCTGGAATTCCAACTCCAAGGTTCCTGGTGCAATGGCCTGGCGATCACTCTGTATGGCTACCAGGAAAAGCGCATGGTGGTCATCGATTACCTCCAACTGCCCACCGGTTGTGGAGTGATCGATGGCGGTGCCGTCTATGGTCAGGTCTAGAGAGGGGCCGTTTCTCCATTGCAGAGTGTGCTCTGTGCGCAAAGAGACGTCTTCTGGGGTCTCCAATTCGTAGAGGACATAGACGGTGTTGGCATCGGCCACGGTTTGACGGATGGTAACGGTGGCGCCATTGCTGGTCACTGCATAGTCTGGGAGCGTACCTGCCTCCTGAATCAATGGGGCAGTCTCCCTGTGATGCCAAAGTAGGCGGAAAAATTTGTCATGCAATCCCCAGTGGTTCCCTAGCGCGGTCCCAGACACCGCCAAGCACACCAGCACGGCGGCCAAGGCCAGGGGAAGCGCCGCAGGCCCGCCCCTTTGGCCGGGCGCGCGCCGGCGCTGGAGGTCGGCCCAGCCCGCCTCGGGGTCCAGGGGGCGGCGCCGGTCTGCTGGTCCAGCTGGTCCAGCAAGGCCTGGAGGCGGGCTTCGTCTGGGTTCTCCTGGTCCAGCAGGTCTTCCAGGGCCTGGATCAGGGCCTCCTCACTGCCCGCAGGGGGGAATGGGGTGGATCGTTTTCATGGGGATACCCTCCTTCCGGTAAGGTGAGATAGTGTTTGCACCGCTGCCTGGCCCGGTAGAGCCAGGTGCCGCAGGTGGCCAGGGGGACCCCCAGCCGCCGGCCCATCTCCTGGTAGGTGAGCCCCTCCTCATAGGCCATGGTCAAAAGGGCCTTGTCCCGGTCCGACAGCGCGCCGGGGGGAGGGCCTCCAGGGGGACCGCTGGGTCCGGGGCAGGGAGCCAGTCCAAGGCCTCTGCCCCGGCGTCCCGGCGGGCGCGACCGCCCGGTGAGACAGGGCGTGGCTGATCTTATGCTGTAGGGTTTTCCGCAGCCAGCCGCCGGGGTTGGGGTGTCCTTTCACCCGGTTGGGGTGGTCCAGCAGGGTGAGAAAGACCTCCTGGGTCAGGTCATAGGCCAGCTCCGGGTCCTGGAGCCGGTACTTTGCCACCCGGTACAGGTCCGGGGCGTGTTGGACATACAGCTGGTGGACCCAGTCCTCGGAATCTCTGGGCATAGGGATCACCTCCTTGTGGGGTTTGTCCGGGTACCCGTTCACCTTCTCTATCCCCTCAGGGCGGGGATTTCTTTCACTGGGCTGGAAAAAAGTTTGGAGGGTGCAAAAACCCCCCGGCCCGCCGCAGGACAAACGCTTTGCGGCGGGCCGGGGGTTTTTGAGGAACCAAAGAGCCAAGGGAGGCGGGATGGATGTTCTCTGATTTTCTGCTTCTATCTTATATAACGTTTGAGAGGGGCGTTTTGTGACAGGATTTTGAGAAATTTTTTGGTTTTGTAGGGGTGCACAAAAACGAGTGTCTTTCTCTGTGAAAAATGCCATCGTGTTTTGCGAAAAATTGCCCCGGCGGAACGGTTCTTTCCGCCGGGGCAAAAACATCGGCTATGGGAGGGGGATCACGGTGCGTCTGGATCCTCTGGGTCACGCCCCTGTTTCCCTTCCTTCAGCTTGGACAGGATCAATTCTGTACACACCACCACCAGGAGGAAGCAGAGGTAGGCCAAGCATACATGGAGAAAGGTCACTCTCAGCTGGAGCAGGGTAAAGACCAGGGCCGTTGCCAAAAGGCCGCCGATCGTGATGGCGATGCCCTTCAGCACACAGAGCCAGAATGTTTTCGCTTCACGGGACATGGGGGAACCACCTCCAGACGATTCTGACGGTTACAGGGAACCTGCGGTCGCAGGATGGGGATGGGGCTGGCGGAGGCGCCGCGCAACTTCGCCCCATCGGGGATCCCGTCGTCCACCATCATCAGGTGGAGGACTTCCTCCCCGTTCTCCTTGTGCACAGCGGACAGGAGCATCCCTGGCTCTCCTGCCCCATCATCTTCCGGGGGGCAGGTTCACGATGGCCACCAGGGTCTTGCCCACCAGGTCTTCCGGGCTTGTAGTACATGGCGATACCGGACAGGATCTGCCGGTCCGTGCCGGTGCCGTCGTCCAGGATGAACTTGAGGAGCTTTTCGCTCTTCTTCACGGCCTCGCAGGACTTGATCTTCACCGCCCGGAAATCGGACCGGCAGAAGGTGTCAAAATCCACATCCTCCTCCCAGGGCTCCAGCTCGATGGCGGGCTGGGCGGGGGCGGCGGGGCGGCGCGGATGGCCTCCAGCTCGGCCAGGGCCTGGTCCATGTCCACCCGGGGGGAAGAGGTTGGCCCCCTTGGTCACCAGGGCGGTCTCCGGCCGGCTGCCCCACCGGGCGGCGCTGTCCCAGGTGCGGCAGCCCTCACAGGCGCCGATCTGGTCAAAGATCTTGTCGCAGCTGGCGGGGATGAAGGGGGTCAGCAGGATACCGCAGATCCGGGTGGCTTCCAGGAGGTTGTAGAGCACATGGGCCAGCCGGGCACCGTTGGCCTCCATATCCTTGGCCAGGGCCCAGGGCATGGACTCGTCAATGTACTTGTTGGCCCGCTGGATGACCTTGAACACCTCGTCCAGAGCCTTATGGGGGCGTAGGCGTCCATGGCGGCCTCATAGCGGTCCCGCAGGCCGGCGGCCAGGGTGATGAGCTCGGTGTCGTAGGCCTCGGGGGTGTCCCAGGTCTTGCACCCGGCGGGAGGGTGCCCCCGAAGTACTTCTGCACCATGGCGGTGGTGCGGCTGACCAGGTTGCCCAGGTCGTTGGCCAGGTCCACGTTGATGGTGTTGATGAGCAGCTCGTTGGAGAAGTTCCCGTCAGAGCCGAAGGGAAGGTGCGCATGAGGAAGAAGCGCAGGGCGTCCACCCCGAACTTCTCCGCCAGGACGTAGGGGTCCACTACGTTGCCCTTGGACTTGGACATCTTCCCCCGTCCAGCAGCAGCCAGCCGTGGCCGAAGACGTGGTGGGGCAGGGGCAGGCCCAGGCTCATCAGCATGGCGGGCCAGATGATACTGTGGAAGCGCACGATCTCCTTGCCCACGATGTGGTAATCGGCGGGCCAGTACTTGTCGTAGTCGTTATACTTGTCGTTGTCGTAGCCCAGGGCGGTGATGTAGTTGGTCAGGGCGTCCAGCCAGACATACACCACGTGGCCGGGGTCGAAGTCCACGGGGATGCCCCAGGTAAAGCTGGTCCGGCTTACGCACAGGTCCTCCAGACCGGGCTTGATAAAGTTGTTGACCATCTCGTTGACCCGGCTGCGGGGCTGCAGGAAGTCGGTGTCCTCCAGCAGATGCCGGATCCGGTCGGCGTATTTGCTCAGGCGGAAGAAATAGGCCTCCTCCTCCGCGTCCTGGACCTCACGGCCGCAGTCGGGGCACTTGCCGTCCACCAGCTGGCTCTCGGTCCAGAAGGACTCGCAGGGCTTGCAGTACTTGCCCTTATAGTTGCCCTTGTAGATGTCGCCCTTGTCATACATCTTCTTGAAGATCCTCTGCACGGACCGGCAGTGATAATCGTCGGTGGTGCGGATGAAGCGGTCGTTGCTAATGTTCATCAGCTTCCACAGGTCCTTGACGCCCCTTCTCCCCACGATGCGGTCCACGAATTCCTTGGGGCTAATGCCCGCCTCGTTGGCCTTCTTCTCGATCTTCTGGCCGTGCTCGTCGGTGCCGGTGAGGAACATGACGTCGCAACCCTGCAGGCGCTTATAGCGCGCGAGGGTATCGGTGGCCACGGTGCAGTAGGTGTGGCCGATGTGCAGCTTATCAGAGGGGTAATAGATGGGTGTTGTGATATAAAACTTCTTTTTTGATCTCTTTCCATGTTTGCGTAACCTCCGTACGCCCCAGGGGGCGGGATTGTTGTGGGATCGTTCAGACAGGCGGGGCTCAGGAGGCCGCGCCGCCGGATTCTTTTTTTTCTCCTCTTTGGGGGCAGGGTGCCCATGGGGGCGCGGCCGGCACAGGTTTCACAGTGAGCCGAGCAGGTGGGGCGGCCTCCGGCCGGGCGTCGCTGTCCGCCAGGGCGGAGGCGGAGGCCAGGAGATAGAAGGTCATGCCCAGGTACAGGGCGGTGTCCGCCAACGGCAGGCCGTCGGCCAGGGACATCAGGTTCAGGGCGCCCCCGGCCAGGGCCAGGGTGAGGGTGACGGTGACCCGCCCTTCTCAAAGGCAAAAGCCCCCATGAAGAAGCAGGCCAGCATGGACAGCAGGGCCCCAGCATGGGGATGAGATACTGCCCCAGGACGGGGTTGGCCGCCCAGCTCTCGTAATAGTTGGACATGATCCACAGGCACCCGGCAAACCCCGGCAGGGTGACCCAGGCAGTGAGGATGGGCTGGCCCCGGCGCATTTTCAGGGTCACAAAATAGATCCCCGTAGCGGCCAGCAGGGCCAGGATGCCCAATCCCGCCCAGGCGATGCTCACGGTGCGCTGGCCCAGGTCGGTCACCGGGCTCTGCACCCAGTGGGCCAGGGCGAGAAAGCCCCGATGGCCAGCGGCACCACCCCCCGCCAGCTGGAAGGTGAGGCACAGGGGGGACCGGGGCAGGAAGGCCTCGGCATAGCGGCGGTCAAAGTTCCGGTGCTTCCCGGCGGAGAGCACCGCCAGAACCACCACCACCGCCACCGCCACCAGGGCCACGGCCCAGAGGCTGGGGGCGCCGGCGATGGGCAGGCCGGTGCCCACCTCAAACCCCGTTGGCCAGGTAAACCCGCCGCACCAGCAGGCCGACGATGCCGCCGGCCACCGCCAGGGCGGGGAGCAGGACAGATTTCCGCATGAAACAGGACTCCCTTCGGAAAAAACAGCGGGGAACGGCGTCCCCTGCCAATGACTTCTTTTTATCTTACCATATTCCCAAAGAAAACGCACGGGATTTTTTTGGGTTCGGGGGATTTTTTGCGGGAGGTGGGCTGGGCCGCCGGGGTAAGGGAAACAGGAAGAAATTTTTTTTGGAAATGGTGCAAGAAAGGGGCAGGGTGGCGACATATAGGAAGTAGACGGGGCTTTTTAGGGCCCGCGCTGAAAAAAAAAAAAATTTTTTCGAAACCGCGTCACAAATCGGGGGACTGGAACGTTGTTATAGTAGAAGGATCTTTTCTACCCTCTTTGGGAACGAAAAGATTTGCATCCATGTTATCTATCGTGGCCACGAGATAGATAGAAAAGGACACCGATGCCACAGCGCGCAGAAGCGCAGGGAGAGGAGGATGTGAGGCCTATGTGGGAAGGAGAAGATGATAAATGGTAGGGGAAACCACAGGTTACCGCGCCGGATTTTTGTTGATTTTGTGCAATAATCCTGGTAAAATGAGACGTGCTCCCTGTTGCTGGCCCTTCTCTCTATTCCTGTTGGAGCCGCGAATTCACACCAAGTCGAAGAAATGGACTCAGCAACTGATTTCTACGAAACTTACTGGATCATCGAAAACAGTGTACTCCAGCAGATTTCGGAAGAAACGTATCTTGAACTATTGTCGCCCCAATATTATTCCTTCCCTGTAAAAAGAATCAGACGAAACAATTTCTCCAATGTATACGGTATCCGAAACTTATACAGCGAAGTCTGCAAGCACGTACTATGGAAGTAAAATCCCGGTTTCCCCCTGGTCGTATTATCCGACACTTCCCTTTGCTGCAACAAGTGTGACAACATACGCATACCATAGCACAACAGTAAGTGCGGCGATTAAAACCCAAATCAGGAATTCGATTACTGCAAAACTAGGTGTTACAGTAAAAGAATCCTCTGGTTCTGCGTCTGGGAATCTTGCAGGATCGTTAGGCCCAGCAAAGGAAGGGATGTACGCACGCATCATGTTCCAGCCTAAAATGGCAAAAAAAGTCTCTGGAACAGTAAAGAAAATAAAGAATTATAACAATGGACAAAGGGTAGAGACTTATGATGTTAACTCCACGTATCCCGTCACGTTGCCGAATGGAGTCACGAATGGTATTTATACCATCCAATATTCCAGTAAACCTTTGTAAAATAGGAACTATACGCAACAAGACGCGTCTCTGCGCTCTCGTACTGGCTTTCCTTTTGTTAGTCTAAACGCAGGATGTAAGGAACAATCCGCTGAGAAGAGCGGAACAGATAGATTCTTCATTACACCCACATCAATAGACGCGACAGATAACGCTTTTTGCTATTGGGTCCTTTCACTACACGCTTCCAGAAGAAGGAGGCATCCTATCTCTTTCCGTAGAACAATGGAACGGAGAGGGCCTAATAAGCCAACAAATCCTGCCAGTACCATTAAATGCAGGGCAAAGTGGGGAAGTTACTCTTCGCCTAACTATGGAGGCTATGAAAGGAACAGATTCTCGTTCTGTTTGTTGGGTAGGCCAAAGCAACGCCGGGAAAGCTTCGGTATCGTTACCAGTACCCTGGGACCTGGGAGTAATGTATTCCTTTTGGTCCCCGGGGGATGCTGTATGGTATCAAACTTGGACAGAAGCCACCCTAGAGGAAGGCATAATTCTGGCTTGTCTGGGAACTGGGAACCTGGAGCAAGGACTGCCCAGTCTGTCTTGTAGTGCGTGGATGGAAGATCCTCACAGTTTTCACAGTTTTTAGAAATTCAGCTGATTCGGGCTATTGTAACAAAGGCATAAACTCCTTTGATAACACTCCCAACACGAAGGGAATCGCAGATGGATACTATAACCTTTCTCCTCACCCCTAGCCTTCGGGTTCCTGGCCATGATGGTGTTGGGAACCTACTGCGGCATGCCGGAAATGGGTCCCATCGTGGCCATTGCCGTAGCCGGGGGGGCGGATCGCCTGGCTCCTCCAGAAGGACAAGGAGGACCCGGACCCTCCAGCGAGAGAATGATGCCGATCCGCCCGTTTCCTGCCCATAGAATCGGAGGTGCCTGTTGATGAAAGGTTTAAAACTGTCCCTGCTGGGTCTGGGGATTCTTCTGCTGGGGTGTGCGTTTGTGATCTCAGAGAAGTATATGCTGTTTTTCCCCCGGCGGCGAAGTGGTTGCCTGCTTGGCGGGGCTTCTGGTGATGGTCCAGGGATACCGGCGGGAGGACAGCGCAGACGAGAGGGGGACGCCCCCAAGGAGAAATAACCCCCGACAGCCTTTTGCGGAAAGGAGGGTATCGTATGCCTTGGTACATCCTCGCCTTGTTGGTCAGCGTCCCCGTCATCGCCCTAAGCACTTGGGCCTCCCGGAAGGGAACCTCCCCTGGTTCTGGCCATGCTGGCCGTCGCCCTGGTGTTCGTGGGGGGGCCACCCACGGGTGGGTACCTGCCCTGTCCCAGAAGGAGGGATCTCTGGATGTGTCGGCCGCCTCCCTGTTGGGGTGGTGCATCGGCCTGACCGGCCTGACCCTGGCCCGCCGGAGAAAACCACGCCCATAAGCACATCCTGAAAGGAGGTTCTTCCCATGAACGGTTCCCTTCCCTTGGCCCTCTGTCTGACAGCCGCCCTCCTGCTCTCCGGGCGCCAGGGGAACCCCCGCCGCCCAAAGTGCGGAGGACACCCCGGTCGAAGAATCCCTGGGCACCTATTACGAGGAAGCGATGGAGCAGGCGGAGGCGCCCGATGACCCCGTGCTGGCGGTCTACAAGGACCAGACGGTGCTTTGCGGTCGGTGGTGGACTACCAAAAGCAGACCCAAGCCGCCCTGGCCGGGGTGGACCCCGCCACCCTCTTGGACCGGGAGGTGGTGGACGACCTGCTGAAAAACGCCCTCCTTTTTGGAGGAGGCGGAGGCCCGGGGCCTCACCCCCCACCCAGGAGGAGATCGAGCAATATCTTCAGGAGACGGTGTACACCGCCTATGAACTTCCGGAGGAAAAGGAACAGATCGACAACTACTGCGCCAGTGCAGAGATCTCCTTCGAAGAATACGTGGCAGACCTTCGAGGGCAGGCCCCCCCCTGCTTCCTGGCCAAGGCGAAGCTGAAAGAGGTCGTGATGGAGGAATACTGCCAGGCCCACGGCCTGCCTTATGACCGTATGAACCCGCCCCAGGAAGCCCAGGAGGCAGTGGAGGCCTACCAAGATCAGCTCCTGGCCGACCACCAGGGGAGATCACCTACTATCTCCCCTGAACCCCAAGCCTTTTATCCAAGAAAAACAAATCCAGAGGGGAAGACCTCCTTGGGATTTGTCGTTTTTTCTAAATTCTCTTGCCCTTTTCCGGTTTCTGTGGTACATTGACCTTACCAAAGGCCCTCTATTGACGAAAGGAGGAACCTCCCATGAAACGACGCAGATTCCCATGGATCCTGGCCTTGCTTCTTGCCGCTACCTTGGGCTTAGCTAGCTGCCAGGACGACCAATCGGAGACCACCGGCGGCGAGATCGGTTTCACCGGAACCTTAACCAGTCTGGAGAGCGACTACGCTGTGGTCTCCTTGGACAAAACCGTGGATGTTGGGGGGAGACCCGGTTCTCCGCCGGCTCTGACCTCCGCTTCCCGGTGGATGAGGCCATCCAGCAATTCGTGGCAGAGGACGGCATCCAAGTTGGGGATGCGGTGGTCGGTTGTTTCCTCGATGACACAGTGGAAGCAGGAAATCCCCCACCGTTCAGGTGGTGGATTTCGCCCTGGACCAGTGATCCCACCACCTCTCCTTTGACTGCGCCCGGGACCTGATCCCTGGGGACCCCGTCCAGGTCACCGCCTTCCGCTGGCGACAGGTGGCCGACCCCTATCCTGACTACGAGTGACCCTATCAGAGACACCCCTGTTTAGAAAGGAGGAACCACCTATGAAACGATGTAGATTCCCCCTTCTTTTGGCCCTGGTCCTGGCCGCTGCCCTGGGGTTGGCGGGCTGTCAGAAGGAGAACCCCTCGGAAGCCGACATCACCGAAGGCGGCGAGATCGGCATGGGCGGCGTTGTCCAAAGTCTGGAGGACGGCTACGTCACCGTGACCCTCACCCGGGACGTGAAATGCAACGGGAATTTCTTCCCGGAGGGCTCCGACCTCCGATTCCCCATCGACGAACCCATCCAGGAGGTCCTGGACCTGGAGGATATCCAGGTGGGGGACCTGGTGAGCGGCTGCTTCCTCAGCGACACGGTGGAAGCGGGCGATCCCCCACCGTCTGGGTGGTGAGCTTCGGCCTGGAGAACTGGACCATGACCGGGGAGCTTCTGGACTACAGCGAGGACTTCTTCCTGGTCAAACCCCTCTACCCCGACTGGGTGGTCCAGGAGGCGGAGGAGGTCTATGTCTCCCGCACCGGCACCCACTACGGCACCGACGTGGAGGACCCCGCAGTGGGCATGTACCTCTCCTTTGACTGCGCCCGGGACCTGATCCCCGGAGACCCGTCCAGGTCACCGCCTTCCGCTGGGGGCGGGTGACGAATCCCCATTTGGTCGACGGAGAATACAACACTTCCGGAACGGTGACCCGTTTGGAACAGGATTTTATCACCGTTTCCCTCTCCGAGGACATCCGGTATGACGATTACCGGTTCCCGCAGGGACGGAATTGCGCCCCCATGGACCAGACCATCGCGGACGCCATCCAGCAGGAAGGGATCCAGGTGGGAGACACGGTGGACGTGCGCTACCTCTATGGTTCGGAGGCGCTGGCGGACCAGGAGGGGCTCCCCGTCTCGGTCCGCATGGTCATGTGCATTTGGCGGACTGACGTGAGGACCAAGCCCCAGGCCGTCCGTGTCCCCCTTTGTGCCAGAAAGGAGGTTCGTATGCTTACCCCCTGAACCGCGCCCAACTGGCGGCGGTGTTCCAGCAGGACCGCCGCCAGGAGATCGTCCGTATCCTGGACCAGCACAACATCCCCTCCCAGGTGCGCACCATGGACCGGACTTCCCCCTCGGTGTTCTCCATGGGCACCCGGGAGCGCGCAGCGCCCTTTTTCCAGGACCCCGCCCAGAGCTGGCAGTACGTCATCTACGTGGCCAGGAAGGACCTGAAACCGCCCGCGCCCTCACTGGGCTGGATGGAATCCGGTAGACGGACAGGAAAGATTTAATACACCATACAAGAAGTGTACAAAGGGCTCCCGGGAACGGTTGTTCCCAGGGGCCCTTTGTGGTATACTATAACAGTAGGAAATAATAGGAAACCGGGTGCCGCTTTGCCCCGGTCCCATTCCCCCAGCGCCAGGGCCCTTCCGGGCCGGAAAGAGAGAGACACCATGCCCTACGACAAAGAACTCATCACCCACAAGCTCATCCGGTGGGAGGAGTACTTAAACCATTACAAACTCCCCGCTTGGAAGGAGCTGCCGGACATCGGCCTGTACATGGACCAGGTCATTGCCCTGCTGGCCCAGTACCTGGACTTCATCCCCGTGGAGGACCAGAAGGACAAGCCGGTGACCCCCACCACCATCAACAACTACGTCCGGCTGAAGGTGATGCCCGCCCCAGAGAAGCGGCGGTATTACCGGGTCCACATTGCCTTTCTGATCATGATCTTCACCCTGAAGCAGGGCATCAGCATCGGCAGCCTGCAGAAGCTGCTCCCTCCCCCACCGACGAGGAGGGGGTGGTGGCGGCCTTCTACACCAACTACATCCAGCAGGTGCGGGAGATCGGCAGCTTCTACACCGCCCAGACCCGGGCGGCCGTCCAGGACATTTTGGACCCCCAGGTCACCGACCAGGGGCTGGTGGAGAAGTTCCTCATCCAGAGCATTCTCCAGGCGGGGTTCTCCCGGATTCTGGCGGAGAAGATCCTCCACCTCCGGGACGCCGACCCGGCGGCCGTTCTGACCCAGGAGACCATCCGAGACCACCAGGGCCGCCACCCCATGGATGCCCCAGAAGAGGAGGACTGACCCATGCTGTTTGACACCCACGCCCACTACTATTCAGAGGCCTTTGACCCCGACCGGGACGAAGTCCTGTCCGCCCTTCCCAGCTGCGGGGGTGGGGCTGGTGCTGTGCCCCGGGTGCGATTTGCCCACCTCCCGCCAGTCCATCGACTTGGCGGGCGGTACCCCCACGTCTACGCCGCCGCCGGGGTCCACCCGAGGACGCCCTGGGCCTGCCGGCGGACTGGCTGGACCAGGTGGCGGCCATGACCCGCCACCCCAAGGTGAAGGCCATCGGGGAGATCGGGCTGGACTACTACTGGAAGGAGGTCCCCCGGGACCTGCAAAGGAGGTCTTTCGGGCCCAGCTCCAGCTGGCCCGGGACTTGGACCTGCCCGTCATCATCCACGACCGGGAGGCCCACGGCGACAGCCTTGCCATCGTCAGGGAATTTCCGGCGGTGCGGGGGGGTGTTCCACTGCTTCTCCGGCTCGGCGGAGGACGCCAAGACCCTAGTGAAGCTGGGCTGGCACCTGTCCTTCACCGGCACCATTACCTTTAAGAACGCCCGGAAGGCCCCGGAGGTCATCGCTGCCGTGCCCTGGAGCGGATGATGGTGGAGACCGACGCTCCCTACATGGCCCCCCACCCCTTCCGGGGCAAGCGGTGCGACTCCCGGTACGTCTACCGCATGGCGGAGACCATCGCGGGACATCAAGGGCCTCACCCGCCAGGAAGTGGAGGAAGCCACCACGGCAACCGGGAGGAAACTTTGTTCGGCATCCCCCGACGGGGAGGCCGAAGCCTACAAGGGAGATGGTTTTATGAAGGGCGACATCATCACCTACGACTACTACGGCGGCCTGTACATCAACATGACCAACCGTCGCGACTGCCACTGCGTCTTCTGCATCCGGGACCAGGATGCCTCCGCCCTGGGGGGGCCTGTGGCTCCAGGAGGAGCCCACGAAGGAGGCCGTCCTGGAAGAGATCCTGGCCCAGGACCTCACCCCCCTATGCCGAGATTGTCTTTTGCGGCTACGGGGAGCCCACCTGCCGGGCCGACGATCTGTTCTGGATCTGCGACCAGCTCCACGCCGCCGGCCGGGCCGACCTGCCCCCATCCGACTGAACACCAACGGCCACGGCGGCCTCATCAACCACCGGGACATCACCCCGGAACTGGCGGGGCGGCTGGATGCGGTGTCCGTCTCCCCTCAACGGGTCGGACCAGGAGGAGTACCTCCGCCTCACCCGCCCCCGGCGCCGGGGGAGAAGGGCTGGCAGGCCATGCTGGACTTCGTCCGGGGGCGGCCCGGTATGTGCCCAAGGTGATGGTCTCCATCGTAGACTACGACAAGACGCCCCAGGAGATCGAGGCCTGCCGGAAGCTGGCCGAGGACCTGGGCGCCATCTTCCGGGTGCGGCCCTTTGCGGGATGAAATGGGAGAAACGTTGTGCAATACCGCTAATTTCTGGTGAAATAAATGGGAGATATCTTGCCTTTTTGCTTTCTTGACAAGGCCTTGCCTTGTCCCGTATAATGAAGAGCAATGATAGAGGCGCGGCATACATCAGTACCCTCCGCCCACCGGCAGGTTACCGGGGAGGGGAAAGGGAAGGCCGCCGAAGGGGTCCCCTCCGTTGCCTGGCGGGAGGATGCCTGGGCCGTCAGAGAATATCTGACGGACTGCCATTGAATACAATGGAGCGCTTGCCGATGACAGCGGCGCTTAAGGTTCGATGGAGCGCTATCATGGTAAAACCAAGGGACCCCGTTTCGTCCCGCTTTCTATTGTTTTTTACCATGGATCCGCTTCGGGTCCATGGTTTTTTCTTGAAAAACCAAAATCAAAAGAAAAGAGGAGACACCATGAAGAAGATTCTTGCCCTTGCCCTGTCTCTCACCCTGGCCCTGTCCCTGTGTGCCTGCGGAGGAGACACCACCGGCGATACCGCCGAGAACACCGACGCCCAGCAGATTGAGACCGACGTGGTGGAGATCCCCGAAGTGGAGGACCTCACCAGCACCGACACCAGCACCATCCCGGGGTGGAGGACGGTGTCCTCACCGTGGGTATGGAGTGCGCCTACGCCCCCCAACTGGACCCAGACCGACGATTCCAACGGCGCGGTGCCCATCGTGAACAACCCCGGCTCCTACGCCAACGGCTATGACGTGATGATCGCCCAGCGCATCTGCGACACCTACGGCTGGGAGCTGGAGATCATGTCCCTGGACTGGGCTGGTCTGATCCCTGCCCTGCAGGCCGGCACCATTGACGCCGTCATCGCCGGTCAGTCCATGACCGAGGATCGTATGGCCGAGGTGGACATGGCTGGCCCCTACTTCTACGCCTCCATTGTCTGCGTCACCAAGGAGGGCGGCGACGTGGCCTCCGCCACCGGCATCAGCCAGCTCACCGGCACCTGCACCGCCCAGACCGGCACCATTTGGTACGACACCTGCCTGCCCCAGGCAGCAGAAGTGGCCGACATTGAGATCATGCCCCAGACGGAGGATGCCCCGCCATGATCATGGCCGTGGAGTCCGGCACCGTGAACTTCATCTGCACCGACATCCCCACCGCCATGGGTGCCTGCGCTCGGTATGACGACCTGACCATTCTGGACTTCTCCGACAACGCCGAGGACAACTTCGACGTCAGCGAAGGCGACATCAACATCGGCATCTCCGTGGTCAAGGGCAACACCCAGCTGAAGGACGCCATTGACACCGTCCTGGCCCCCCTGAACGGCGACATCTTCAACGCCATCATGAACGAGGCCATTGCCGTCCAGCCCACCATCTGATCCCGTGCCATCCGGCCCTTTGGGCCGAAATAAGGATATTCGCCCACTATCCGGCCCTGCCTCCCAGGGCCGGATAGTGGCGGTTAACAGAGAAAGGAACACGAATCTCCATGGAAAAACTCTTGGAACTGGGCTATGACATGTCCCGCTTGTGGGAGAATTACTGGCCCAATTATTTGATCGGTATTCGGAATACCCTCATTGTGGCCGTGGTGGCTACTATTATTGGCTGTATCATCGGCCTGGTCTGCGGCATCCTCAACACCATCCCCTATACCAAGCGGGACTCCCTGGGCAAGCGGTTTGTTCTGAGGCTCATCCGGGTCATCGTGCGGATCTATGTGGAGGTCTTCCGGGGCACACCCATGGTGCTCCAGGCGGTGTTTATCTACTACGGCCTGCCCTATTTCATCGATGGGTTTACCGCCTTCCAGGGATACTCTGGTATATGGTTTGCCTCCCTGTTGGTGGTGTCCATCAACACCGGTTCCTACATGGCTGAGTCCGTCCGGGGCGGCATCATCTCCATTGACCCCGGCCAGACGGAGGGCGCCAAGGCCATCGGCATGACCCACGTCCAGACCATGACCAGTGTCATTCTGCCCCAGGCCCTGCGGAATATTATGCCCCAGATCGGCAACAACTTTATCATCAACATCAAGGACACCTCGGTGATGTTCATCATCGGCTTTATCGAGTTCTTCGCCACCCACCAGAACATCGTAGGGGTGAACTACCTGTACTTCCCCTCTGCCACCATTGAGATGATCGGCTACCTGTGCATGACCTTGCTGGCCTCCTTCATCCTGCGGAAGATCGAGAAGAAGATGGACGGGTCTGACAGCTACGAACTGGCCCAGGCAGACGTGCTCACCATGACCGCCGGGACCTACACGCACCCCGACCGGGGCACCCCCTTTGACGAGCGCAACCCCGAGGCCCAGAAGAGCATGCTCCGGGAGGAGCTCCGCCGCCAGGCCGAGCGGGACGCCGGCGCCTGGGAGGGCCAGATGGCCGAGACCCGCCGCCCCCCACGGAGGCGACCGGAATTCTGAAGGAGGGGGACCAGTAATGGATGAGATGATTTTGCAGGTAAACCACCTGTCCAAGTCCTTCGGCAAGCACGAGGTGCTCAAGGACATCAACTTTACGGTGAAGGCCGGGGACGTGACCTCCATCATTGGGGCCTCTGGCTCCGGCAAGTCCACCCTGCTGCGGTGCATCAACCTGCTGGAGATCCCCACCAGCGGGGAGATCCTCTTCCATGGGGAGAACATTCTCACCCAGAAGGGGGGCGCCCCCCGCCTACCGCACCCAGGTGGGGATGGTGTTCCAGTCCTTCAACCTCTTCAACAACATGACCGTACTGGAAAACTGCATGGTTGGCCAGACCAAGGTCTTGAAGAAGCACGAGAAGGAGGCCAAGGACCTGGCCATGCAGTACCTGAACAAGGTGGGCATGGCTCCTACATCAACGCCGGCCCCGGCAGCTCTCCGGCGGCCAAGCAGCGCGGTGGCCATCGCCCGGGCCCTGGCCATGAAGCCGGAGGTGCTGCTCTTTGACGAGCCGACTTCCGCGCTGGATCCGCAGATGGTGGGCGAGGTGCTCACCATGTTATGCAGGCCCTGGCCAACGAGGGCATGACCATGCTGGTGGTGACCCATGAGATGGCCTTCGCCCGGGACGTGTCCAACCACGTGGTGTTCATGCGGGACAGGGGTCATCTGGGAGGAAGGCGCCCCCAGCAGATCTTTGCCGACCCCCAGCGGCAGGAGACCAAGGACTTCCTCTCCCGGTTTATGGAACGGGAATATTTTTGAACCCGCTGCGCTGGGCTTCAAAAATAAGAGATTGCAGCCGACTGCGCCCCCCGGATGCCAAGGCATCCGGGGGGCACTTGCAACTGAGCAGGATTTTTTCACCGGCGGAGCCAGCGAAAAAATGGATGGGAAATTCTTTCCGCGGCCGCGGCCGCGGAAACTCTGCGAGGCTGCTTTGGGGAAGGCCCTTCCACAGAAAAACGCAGAAGAGAAAGGACCGAAGCGAAAGGCTTCGGTCCTTTTGTCGTGTTGGGATGCCAGGGGCTGCTCACAGGAAGGCGAACCCGTAGATCAGATAGGCCGCCGCGGCCAGCACGCCGGCGCAGAGGGCGAAGGGCATCTGGGTGCGCACATGGTCCAGGGGAGGATGTTGGTGGCCTGGCCGATGAGGATGGAGTTGTCGGAGTAGAAGCACAGCTGGGTGCCAAAGACGGAGCCGGAGAAGATGGCGGCAATGGCCACGGCCATATTGGCGTCCATGGCCTGAACCAGGGGGACCACCAGGGGGACCATGATGGCCGACACGCCCCAGGCGTTGGCCAAGGCGAAGGTCATCACTGTGGCCACCAGGAAGATGACAAAAGGGCAACAGCTGCCCGCCCATGAGGGGGCGACCTTCTCGATGATGAATTGGTCCATGCCCAGGGACTCGCAGGCGGACTTGAACATGAAGGCGATGACCAGCAGGGCCAGCACCGACACCATGGTGGAGAAGCCCTCCCAGACGCCGTCTACGTACTCGGCGATGGACATGAGCCTCCGGGCCAGGTAGAGGATGCCGGTGAAGATCAGGGCCACCACCACGCCGGTGAGCACGTCGATGTCGAAGATGATGGTGGCGGCCACCAGCACGGCGATGGGCAGGACCAGGTCCCACAGGCCGGCAGTATGGCGGCTCTTGGCAGGGGGTTCCTCAGGGAAGGGGTCGGCGTCGTCCTGCCCCACGGGCTTGCCGTCGGGGAAGAGGACGCCGGTCTCCTCCGCTTCCTTCTGGAACTTCCGCATGGGACCGAAGGGGGATGACCCCGGTGATCACCAGCAGCAGCACCAGCAGGCACAGCATGGGGTAGAACATGAAGGGGATGGACTGGATGTACACCAGGGTGGCGCTGCCCCCTCCGGGACGATCCCTGTGGTGTCGATGAGGCTGGCGTAGTAAATCGACCAGGAGGACAGCAGGATGAGCACCACCACCGGGGCGGAGGTGGAGCCAATGACATAGGCCGTCATGGTCCGGTGGATTCGGTGGGAGTCGTTGAGGCGCTTGGTGATGGAGCCGGTGGCCAGGATGTTCAGGTAGTCATCCACGAAGAGGACCACGCTCAGCGACCACTCGGCCAGCAGGGAGCGTTTCTTGGTGGTGGCAAACCGGGAAAGGACCCCGGTGAAGCCCATGGCGGCCCGAGATTTCTCCAAAACCCCCACCAGGCCCCCCAGCAGACCCACCACCAGCGGCACCCAGACATTCTCCGCAGAGACGGTCTGAATCTGCTCGATGAGGGCGTAAAACCAATCCCCCTTATACCCCAGAATCAGGGCCAGGAGGGTGGCGATCAGCAGGGACTCGAAGGTGCGCTTGGTGATCAGGGCCACGACGATGAGGACGATGACAGGGACGATGCTGACGATTCCATAGGTTGTTGGTTCCATGTAAGTAACCCCTTCCTGTCTGTAACCGGCGCCGGGGCGCCGCCGCGCTGTGCCGCGGACTATGGAATGGCGGAGCGTTCGAAGCGGAATCGTGGCGGATGGGGCGGGGTAAAGACGGTGGACGGATGCCTCCTCTCTTCTCTCTCTGATTGGGCCAGCATCAGGGTTGGGTGTCCCCCCCTCCAGCGGCAGGCGCATGATCTCCCAGCGGGAGGTGACACCCAGCTTACGGAAGATGTTTTGGTAATGCTTCTGGAGGGTGGAGTCCCGCACCTGGAGGGCTTCGGCGATCTCCCGGTTTTCCCGGAAGCGGGTGAGCATCTCCAGCGCCTGGGTCTCCCGGGTGGTGAGGCCATACCGGGCGGCCACGGCGGGCAGGTCGTAGCCGGCGGCGTTCTGACGGCGGATCATTTGGTCCAGCAGGGTGTTCATTTGCTGGTTGAGATGGGTGCCCACTGCGTTGCACAGGAAGAGCTCCTCGTCGGTGAAGGGGCCGTCCTCCCGGCGGCGGAAGAGGCTCAGCACCCCCAGGGGCCTTCCGTGGTGTACGATGGCGTAGTACAAGGTGTCGTAGACCTGGTAGGGGCGTAGCATTTCTGGTAAATGGGGGACCGCAGCCGCTGCTGCTCCCCTACCAAATCGCTCTCCCGAAAGACGGTGGACTCCCGGCAGCAGCTGAGCCAGCCGGTGTAGTCGTCATCGGCAAAGCGCATATAGTTGCGTTCGGCTTCTGCAAACTCTGCAGGGGGTACACAGGGGATCCACCAGGCGGATGGGAGCGCCCCCTCCTGGCTGCGCATGATGCTGGCATAGCGGAAGGGAATGAGCATTTTCAGCATGGGCAGGAAGGTCTGACCCAGTTCCCCGTAGGTCTGGCACTGGTACAGTTCACGAAGAACATTATTGAAGATAAGAAAGCTGTTTTTACTAATCATGGGAAAGTCCCTTCCTCTACAGTTGCAAGTTCGTCTTCTTTAGTATACTGGAAAACAAAATGGAAAGACATACTTCAAAATGTTGAGAAGTACTTCTTTTCAAGTATAAAATATGGAAAGAAAAGAATTTTAAAAATATAAAAACAAGGATATAATGGAGATGCTTACAATATTTGCTGGAAAGTTTCCCCAATTATTGACAAAAAGCACAGTGTTGGCCGTGGCGCGGCGTTGTTTCCGATGCAAAGCATGCCGACACTCCATGATGGAAGGAATACACGAACTTGCAGTAAGGAGGAACGAACCATGGCAAACCGTGAACAGGTAGTACGGGACCTTGACCGGGTCATCGGCCTGATCAAGACCGACGCGAAAGACATCCCCGCAGAAACCAAACAGCAAATGATGAAGGAGACCATTCATCATTTCAACGAATATGTCAGCCCCGGCTGGCTCCAGTACAGAAAGTCGGTTTCCTCGGAGACCGACGGCGACGTGGTGCTGGAATGGGAGGACGGCGGCTCCTATTTCTACGGCCTGAACGGCGAGAAGTTCCTGGACTGCCTGGGCGGCTTTGGCATTTACACCGCCGGCCACAGCGAGCCGGAGATTGTAGATGTGGTCAAGGCCCAGCTGAACCGGCAGGGCCTCCACTCCCAAGAGCTGATCGACCCCCTCCGGGGCTACCTGGCCAAGGCTGTGGCTGACATTACCCCCGGCGACCTGAAGCAGTGCTTCTTCACCAACGGCGGCGCTGAGGCCGTGGAAATGGCCCTGAAGCTGGCCCGGTTTAAGACCGGCGGCCGCTGGTACATCTCCACCATCCGGGCCTTCCACGGCAAGACCGCCGGGTCCCTGTCCGTGGGCGGCAAGAGCACCTATCGGGGAGCCTTACCTCCCCCTGGTGCAGCAGGTGACCCACGTGGAGTACGGCAACGCCGACGCCATGCGCACCGCCATCGAGAACCTGGAGGCCGTGGGCGAGAAGATCGCCGCCGTCATCCTGGAGCCCATCCAGGGGGAGGCCGGCATCATCGTGCCCCCGCCGGGCTACCTGAAGGAGGTCCGCAAGATCTGCGATGAGCACAACCTGCCCCTGATCCTGGACGAGATCCAGACCGGCATGGGCCGTACCGGCACCATGTGGCGCTGCGAGGCGGAGGACGTGGTGCCCGACGTCATGACCTTCGGCAAGGCCTTCGGCGGCGGCGTGATGCCCATCACCGGGTTCATCTGCCGGCCCCATATGTGGAGCCAGCCCCTCATTGACAACCCCTATCTCCTGGGGTCCACCACCTTTGGCGGCAACCCGGTGTGCTGCTCTGCCGCCATTGCCACCATCCGCTACATGCTGGCCCACGACATCCCCGGCCAGTGCCGGGACAAGGGCGCCCTCCTGAAGAAAGGCCTGGAGGACATGGCCGCCAAGTACCCCACCGTGGTCAAGGAAGTCCGGGGCGTGGGCATGATGCTGGCCGTGGAGTTCTACTCCGACGAGATCGGGTACGAGTTCTCCAAGGAGATGTACAATCATAAGGTGATCATCGCCGGCACCTTGAACAACGCGGAAACCATCCGCTTTGAGCCCCCGGCGTGCTGACGGAGGAGGAGATCGCCACCGTGATCCAGGCGGCTCACGAATCCGCGCCAAAGCCAAGGAGGTCATGAAACTCTGACCTCTCTGGCAGTTTCCCATACCATCACACGCCCGTTTATACTATTAGGAGGCAAAGTATGAAACTCTGTAAAAATTATATCAACGGCGAATGGGTGGATAGCGTCAGCGGAAAGACCGCCCCTACCTACAACCCTGCCACCGGTGAGGTTTTGGCCGAAATGGTGGTGAGTACCCCCGAAGACGTGGACCTGGCGGTGGCTGCCGCCAGAACCTCCTTCTACGAGACCCGGGATTGGCGGGACATGGACAGCCAGACCCGGGGGATATCCTCCTGAAGATTGCCGACCTCATCGACAAGTACCGGGACGAACTGGCCCGCATCGAGTCCATGGACATGGGCAAACCCCTCCGGGAGGCCGAGGGCGACGTGGACGATGCCCCTGCACTGCTACCGCTACTATGCCGGCCTGATCAAGGCCCCTCACGGCGGCTGCTATGAGGTCAACGAGGGCTTTGGCAAGATGCACTCCTTCACCATCCATGAGCCTGTGGGGGTGGTGGCCCTCATCAGTGCATGGAACTTCCCCTTCGTCATGGGGTCCTGGAAGATTGCCCCGGCCCCTGGCCGCCGGCAACAGCATCATCTTTAAGCCCGCCTCCAACGCGGTGATGTCCAACGTGAAGATGTTTGAGATCCTCGAGGAGGCCGGCGTGCCCAAGGGGCCGCCAACCTGATCCTGGGCCCCGGCGGGTCCGTGGGTGAGGCCCTGGCCTCCCACCCCGGCATCGAGATGATCACCCTCACCGGCTCCACCGCCGTGGGACAGAGCATCATGCGGCGCGCCGCCAGCAACATCAAGAAGATCGGCTTGGAGCTGGGCGGCAAGTCCCCCAACATCATCTTCGCCGACGTGGATCTGGAGGCCGCCGTGGAGTGGGCCATGATCGGCATCTTCTTCAACCAGGGCGAGGTGTGTCTTTGCGCTGGCTCCCGGATCATCATTGAGGAGAGCATCCACGACGCCTTTGTCAAACGCTTTGCCGAGCGGGCCAACGCCATGACCATCGGCAACCCCTTGGACAACCCGGACATGGGTCCCCTGGTCAGCGAAGGCCAGCTCCGGGACGTGCTGGGCTATGTCCAGAAGGGCATCGAGGAAGGGGCCACCCTGGTCTGCGGCGGCGAGCGCTACACCGAGGGCGAGTGCGCCAAGGGCTACTTCATGCGCCCCACCATCTTTGACAACTGCACCCCCGACATGACCATCGTGCGGGAGGAGATCTTCGGGCCGGTGGTCACCATCCAGACCTTCAAGACCGAGGAGGAGGCCATTGCCCTGGCCAACGACACCATCTAACAGCCTGGCCGGCGGCGTGTTTACCCACCAGCTGGAGCGGGCCCTCCGGGTGGTCAAGGAGGTCCGGGCAGGCATCACCTGGGTCAACGCCTTCAACCCCACCTACAACGAAGCCCCCTGGGGCGGCTACAAGATGTCCGGCATCGGCCGTGAGCTGGGCGTCCACGGCCTGGAGGAGTACCAGGAGATCAAGCAGGTGAACATCAACATCACCCCCGGTCCCGCTGGGTGGTATGAGCACTGAGACCGGCACAACCGATTAGCCCCACCGTAACCGAACAGAACGCCCCCAGGGGAATCCCCTGGGGGCTTTTCCATGCCCGTTTTGCCGGACGGGTGGGGTATGGCAGGACGCCAAGGACAAAACAGGGCCGGACCCCATGGGGGTCCGGCCCTTGGTCTGCCCGGCAGGGGGGCAGTGCGAGTACCGTTTTACTCAGCGTGGTACCGGGTGAGGACGGTGGCCATCTGTGCCCGGCTGGCAGTGTTGTCAGGGGCCAGGGTGTTGTCGCCGATTCCGGAGATCACGCCTTCGCCGACGGCCCAGGTCATGGCGTCCACGGCGTAGTCAGCCACCAGGTCGGCGTCGGTGTAGCCGCTCAGGTCGCCGGTGATCTCAATGGGCTCCTCGGTCTCAAAGTCGGCGAACCGATAGAGGAGGGTGGCCATATCCTCCCGGGACAGTGCGCTGTTGGGAGCGAAGGTGGTCTCAGAGGTGCCCTCGGTGATGCCGTTCTCTGCAGCCCAGAGGACAGCATCGGTGTACCACTGGCCATCGGGCACGTCGGTGAAGGGATTCTCACCGGTGACCTCAGGCTCGCCGGCCATCCGGTACAGGACGGTGACCAGCTGGGCACGGTTGATGTTGTTGTTGGGGGAGAAGCCGTCGCCGGTGCCGTTCATCAGGCCGGTGAGGGTGACATAGATCACGTCGGAGGCGAACCAGTCACCGGCGGTGACATCGTTGTAGGAGATGGTGTGGATGCGGTTGGCAGTCTGGCCATAACGAGCAGCGGTGACGGTGCCGTCCAGCTCCTCAGTGATGTAGTCCATCACCACCTGGTCCAGGGGATGCCGGTGTCGTATCCGCTTTCAGCGGCGCTGAAAGCATAATAGGTGTCGCCGCCGGCGGCCAGGAAGTTGTTGGTGACGATGGTGTAGGTGGCGTCTGCGTCAAAGGCCTGGCCGCCTACGGTCAGGATGGTGACGCGGTTGATGGAGTTGGGGCCGGCGTAGGTGGAGCCAGGATAGTTCTCGCCAGCGTCGTAGGCTGCGCCGGTGTTGATGGTGAACTGAATGCCAGATACCTGGGGAAGCCGCCGATCGATTCAGGGGTGCAGTAGGTGGAAGCTTCCAGGGCCTCCAGCAGTTCTGCGCCGGTGACCTCAACGACATACAGGGTGTTGCCGAAAGGCAGGACAGTATTTACGGCCATCTTGGTGATATCGCCCGCCGCGATGCTTGCCCGGATACCACCGCCGTTGTTGAGGGCGGCCACTACGTTTTCGTTGTCCTTCTGGGCCTGCCACAGCATGGCATCGGTAATCAGGTCGCCCAGGTTGGTTTCCTTGGTACGAACATTCTCCCGCTCGCCATCCAGAGCAACCTCGGTGGAGGCGAAGACGACGTCATACTCCTCGTTGATGGCATTCTTGATCTCGGTGGCCCGGGTGACGATGGCTTCGTCAGCGACGATACCCTGGTCCGCCAAGTCAGCGGTGGCCACGGAGGAGGCGTCGATGGTGCCATCGGGGGCAATGTCCACTACGCCGACGTTGGCCAACTGGGTGCCGGTGGAGGTGAGCAGGGTGTCGCCGACCTTGCCGGTGCCGTTGGTCTCCTCGGCAATGGCATTCTGATCGGAATGGGAGTGGCCGTCGATAAACACGTCGATGCCGGTGACGTTCTCCAGCAGGTCGATGGAGCGGTTGCCGGTAGACTCTGCGTCAATGCCCAGGTGGCCCAGGCAGATGATGTAGTCGCAGCCAGCGGCGGTGAGCTCGTCCACCTGCTCCTGGGCGCAGGCGAAGAGTTCGTCCTCGGCCAGGAAGGTGACGCCATCCAGGTTAGCAGGGTTAGCCTTGGTGGCAGTTTCGGGGGTGGCCAGACCAAAAACGCCCACGGTCACGTCACCCAGCTGGAAGGTGGTGCTGGCGCCGTCTACTGCATTGGCGCCGTCCTTTTCAGCGTTGGCGGCCAGGATGGGGAAGTCAGCCTCCTCCATCAGAGCCTGCAGATTGGAATATCCGAAGTCAAACTCGTGGTTGCCGGTGGTGGCCACGTCATAGCCAGCCATGTTCATGAGTTCCACAGCGGTAGCGCCCTCGGACTCATTCACATACAGGCTGCCTTGACTAAGGTCGCCGGCGTCCATCAGGAGCACTTCGGCTCCGGCAGCTTCATAGGCGGCCTTCAGAGAGGCTACGTAGCCGTAGTTCTCCAAGGCATTGTCGTCCACGGTGCCGCCAACGCCGTGGACGTCGTTGGTGTGCAGGATGACGATGTGCCCCGTCAGGTCCTCGTCCCAGTTTGCGGCCCCGGCGGGAATGGCCAAGGAGAAGGCCATCACCAACGCCAGGAAGAGGGCGGAAAGTTTCTTCCCACGTTTCATTTTGAACAATCCTCCAATATTACAAATTTTCCGTCGTCCAGGGGCGGGCACCCTGGCTACGGAGGCCGCCTTTAGTATAGCCGATCTGCCATGGTTTTTCCACCGTTTTTTCCTGACATTTTGTAAGGATCGCGTAAAATCTGTGTAAAATTTAGGGGAGCCGTCTCCCAGGGAAACGGGGGAAATTTGGACAACAAAAAGGAACGTGCGGCACGGCACGTTCCTTTTTTGCATCCAGGGCAGAAGGGCCCGGAGGGGCCCGGTCCGCTTACGGGTTGCTGTAGAAGTACCCCATTTTGTCGTACTGATACTCCAGGGCCTCGGTCATCCGCTCGGCCAGGTAGAGGAACCGGGCGAAGTTCTTCCGGGGGTCCAGGCTCAGATGGTGGACGTAGTAGGTGGCCAGGGGCAGGTGGTAGGCCCCGTCCTCCCCCGGGGCTGCTGGCGCTCCAGCGGCGCGTCGGTGGGCAGGAAGTAGAGGGCCTTGAGGTAGGCCTTCCCTCCGGGCTCACCCCGTAACCCAGGACGGCGGCATAGTCAAAGTCCACCTGGGTGAAGGTGTTGACGGCCTCCTCGTCCCAGGGGCTGTTGGCCATGGGGAGGAAGAAGGGGCGGATGACCACCGTCTGGTCCTTCAGGTGGGCCAGCTTTTGGTCCAGGGGGTGTCGCTCTGGGGGATGGGGGTGCCGTCCACCCGCTCCAGATGGGCGGCCAGCCGGTCCCCCACCTGGGAGAAGGTCACCCGGTGGGTGGAGGAGAAGTGGGTGTACCGGCCCAGGACGGTCAGGCCCTCCTGGAGCAGGTCCTCCCGGTGGGTGTCGTGGGCAGTGTGGATGTCAGACATGGTTACGACCTCCTTACATCAAACAAAACATGAAGTGCTATCGTGTGGTCTCAACAAAGGCTATGGGCTGTAGAGCAGGTTGCGCTCCACGGCGGTGTAGAGGTCCAGCATGGCCTGGTCCTCTGGGGGGACGGTGTAACTCCCGTGGCCGTTCTCGTCCACGAAGAGGGTGCCCCGGCGCAGAAGCATCCGGGAGGCCACCTCTTGGTCCAGCCAGGTGAAGTATTGGTTCAGGGGATCCCCGCCCGCTGGAGGACGTGGAGGCCCAGGAAGGTGCAGCTCTCCAGCCGGTCCGGGGCGGGCTGGGTCTCGTAGTTGGTCCAGATGAGGTAGTCGGTGGACAGGCGCGCGATGAGGGAAGTGGGGTCCCAGTCTGCGGCTTCCTCCGAAGGGAGATCCCCAGGTGGGCGTAGAGGGACACCCCGTCGGACAGGTTCACGGCGGGCAGGTGGTCCCCCACAAACACCAGCATCACCGGCCGCTCCACCTGGGAGAAGTAGTCGGTGAGGATCCCCAGCGCCTGGTCGGCGTGGTGCAGGCCCACCACCAAGGAGTCCAGGATGGCCAGGTCCTCCTGGGAGAGCAGGTCACTCTGGGCGGGGAAGCCCGAGGAGACGCCGTACTTCTCCGGGTTGTAGGGCTGGTGGTTCTCCATGGCCGTAGAGGAAGAGGGGGGCGGGTGGGGTCCCGGGTATCGTACCGGGCGATGAGCTCTTGGGCGAAGGACAGGTCGTACAGATAGGGGCCGCAGGCCTCGCCCTGGGTGAGGAAGTCCTCCAGGAAGTCCACCGTGTCAAACCCAATGGCGGGGTGGGTGGTGACGCGGTTGTACAGCTCGTTGGTGTGGGCGTGGACGAACTCCGTGGCATACCCCGCCTGCTTCAGCCGCCGGACGGTGGTGGGCGCTGGGCATAAACCCCCCTCGTCCAGGGTGGTGAGGGTGTCCCCACCCCGGAGGAGGGGCTGGACAGGCCGGTGAACATCTCCATCTCCACGTTTCCGGTGCCGTTGCCGTAGTTGTTGGACAGGCACCAGCCGTTGGTGCTGGTCTCTGCCAGGCGGTGGAAGTTGGGCAGGGGTCCTCTTCAAAGGTGATCCCCGGCAGGCGGGTGACGTCGAAGAAACTCTCCGAGGTGATGAAGATGATGTCCGGGGTTCCCTCCGACGCAGCGGCGCCGGGGGCGAGGGCGCCCTTCCGGAAGGTGTCCGCCAACTGGGCGGCCTGGGCGTTGCCCTCGGCTTGATGACCTCCACCCGCTGGGCCCAGGCGGTGTAAATGCCCAGCACCACCCCCGCCTGCTGGTTGCGGGCGGACTGGTCGGCACTGTCCTGGTCCAGGGCCAGGGCGGCCTTCTGCAGGGGGCGCCGGGGAGGAGGGCGGCCAGCGCAGCAGAGCCACCCCGCGGCGCTGACCAGCAGGCCGGCGCGGCGGCTGGGGCGCCACGTCTCCTTCCGGCGAAGGGTTTCCGTGAGGACGGCGGCGATGGCGATGCCCAGGATCATGGTCAGGGAGGGGATAAGCTGGGCGGTGGCGTAGCCGGTGACCTCCCCCCCAGGTTTTCCACGAAGGTGAAGTCGCTGAGTTGGAGGGGGTGCCGTTGATGTTCATCTTATACCGGCTGGTGACGGCCACCCCATGAACACCGCCACCTCCGGCAGGCAGGCGGGGGAACAGGCGGCGGAACAGGCCGTAGAGGGTGAAGCTGAGGCTGGAGAACAGCAGCCAGAACAGCCCCACGGCCTTGCCGTGGGTGGCCATCCAGGGCAGGGGCGCCCACAGGCTCTCCAGCCACACCACCTGGGTGGCATACAGGGTGACCACAGGGGCCAGGGCCAGGCCAGCCAGGGAAAAGGCCAGTTGTTTTTCGGGTTGGGTGGGGGACATGGATCAGACTCCTTCAAAAAGACCTCCCCACCTGGTCCCGGACGGGGACTGGGGGAGATCCTGTCGAATGGTTTCCTTCTATTATAGCCGCAAATTCCCGCCAGTGCAAGGGGAGAGAAGGTGGGATTTGGGGCCATCCTCACCTTGCGCTGGAGGGAAAAAAATGTGGTACAGTCAAAGCAGAAATGCCAACGGCCCGGCGCCGTGCCGGGCGGGAAAAAGGAGCCTGCCCATGGGAATCCGATTGGGCCTGTGCCAGACGAGGGTCACCCGGGACAAGGGGAAAACCTCCGCCTGGCGGAAGCGGCCCTTCGACAGGCGGCAGACCAGGGGCCAACCTGGCCCTGCCGCCGGAGATGTTCAACTGCCCCTACGAAAACCCCTGCTTCCCCCTCTACGGGGAGCCCGCCGGGGGAGACCTGGCAGTTCCTGGCCGCCATGGCCCGGGAGCTGGGGCTGTACCTGGCCGGGGGCTCTGTGCCGGAGCTGGAGGGGGGACAAGGTGTACAACACCTGCTACCTCTTCTCCCCCCAAGGGGAGGAGCTGGCCCGCCACCGGAAGGTCCACCTCTTCGACATCGACGTGCCGGGGGGCCAGCGGTTCAAGGAGTCAGACACCTTGGCCGCCGGCAACCAGATCACGGTGGTGGACACCCCTCTGGGCACGCTGGGCCTTGCCATCTGCTTTGACATTCGCTTCGCCGAACTCTTCCGGGTCATGGGGACCGGGGGGCCCAGCTTATCCTGGTGCCCGCCGCCTTCAACATGACCACGGGGCCGGTCCACTGGGACCTGGCCTTCCGGATGCGGGCCCTGACCAGCAGTGCTTTGTGGCCGGCTGCTCCCCCGCCCGGGACGAGAAGGCCTCCTATGTGGCCTATGGCCACTCCTGGTGTGCAACCCCTGGGGAGATCCTCGCCCAGCTGGACGAGAAGCCAGGGGTGCAGGTGGTGGACATTGACTTGGGGGACCTGGCCAAGTACCGGAGTCAGATCCCCATCCTGTCCGGCCGGCGAGGCGACCTGTACCGGACCGAGGACCGGACGTAACCCCTCCAATCCGACGAAAGAAAGGGATGCTTTGCCATGTATTACTATAATAGCGCGTACACCACCTACAACTATGCGGCCGGGGCTTTGGGCATCCTGGTGGTGGCGGTGGTGCTCACCGCCCTGCTGCTGGTGCTGGTGCTGCCCAAACAGAAGGACGGCCACCTGCCTGCCTTTTTCCAGCTGCTCTACGATCTGTTCACCCCCAAGGCGCTGATGATTGAGAAACTGCCGCAGGTTCTCTATGTGTTCCTCAACTGCCTGACGGTGCTCTTCGGCATTGCGATCTTCTTCAACGGGTTCTTTGCCGGCTTTGGACGCATTGTGCTGGGGCTGGTGATCCTGGTGGTGGGCCCCGTCTTGCTGCGGGTGATCCATGAGCTGCTCTTGCTGGCGGTGATGCAGGTGAAGGCCACCCGGGAGATCAACCAGAAGCTGGACCGGCTCACCGGCGCTGCCTGCAGGCAGAGGGCTGCCCAGGGGACGGAGCCCCAGACGCCGCCGGCCCCGCCCGCCAGGCCGATGGTCCACTGCACCCACTGCGGCACCTGGTACCGCGAAGGGGCGGGACGCTGCCTGTGTGCGGCACCCAGCTGCAGAAGCGGGCGGACAACCCATAATCTTTGAAAGACAAGCAAAAGAACGCGGCTGGGCAGCGTTCCTTTTTGCTGTTTCGAAAAAACCGTGGCCCCTGGGGCCACGGCGGTTAAGACTGGATCAAAAAATGGGAGGAGCAGGACCGGCAGGTGACCTCTACCTTCCCCACCCCCGGGGCAGCCGCATGGATTGGCCGCAGGTGGGGCAGCGGAAGTAGTAGTACTGGGTGTCGGTCTGCATCTGTTTTTTGCGGCGGAACCAGCGGAAGGCCGACCGGGAGAGGGCCAGGAAACGGGCGTTTTCCACCTGCCGCTTCTCCTGGTTTTTGGACAGCAGGCGGATCAGCAGGTACACCAGCACCACGGCGGCGGGGATCCACAGCGGCAGGAAGAAGCCCCCCAGGGCGGCCAGGATCAGAAAGAGAAGGAACCAAAACAGGCTGTACAGGTCAAAGCCCGGGTGCCGTTGGAAAAAGGATTTCTTGGGTTCTGCCACAAGCGCCACCTCCTGGAGGGTACTACAGTACTTTTATATTATACGCGCTGTCCAGGCAGAGCGTCAAGAGAAAGGTGCAGGAGATCGGGGCGAGCACGCGCGGACGCTTACATCCCGGCGGTGACGGCCAGCAGGTCTGCGTACCAGGTTTGGGTCTGGGCGGGGTCCTGGCTGTTGAAATAGAGGGTGCCCTCCCCGTCTCCACCGCCAGAAGGGGGAGGCGGCGGTGTAGAGGTACATCTCACAGGGGCCGGTCTCCCGGCCGCGGGAAGTGGCCGATGAGGCGGCGGCCGTCGTCCAGGCCGTTGGTGCGGACGTAGTCATCCTCCGGCAGGGCCTCCAGAAGGGTGACGGACTGGATGTCTTGGGGGCCACCTCCGTGTCGTAGAGAAAGGCAGACACCGCCACCCGCTCCGAGGTGATGGACACCGAGGAGCCGCCAAAATCCGCCCAGAGGAAGAGGACGCACAGCCCCACCAGGAGGATCCCCACCCCCGCCAACAGGGCGATGGTCCCGCCCCAGGCCCCGGGTTTGGCCATGTTCATGGAGTAGTTGTAGGGCACCAACCGGTCCTGGACCAGCCAGCGGGGGTCGTTGGGGTTTTCGTACCAGCCTTTTCGCCAGTAGACATCGTCGTCCACCACCAGGGGGCGGGGTCGGCGGCCAGGATCTGCCGCCGTCTTCGGGCCATCCCAAGCATCCCGGTGAGAAAAATGGCGGCGGGGAGCAGCTCCAGGACCAGGTAGATCCCGTAGGCGGTGTGCCCCACCCAGTGGGCCCGCGCCATCCACCAGGCGCGCTCCAGCAGGCCGCGGCGTTAAAGAGGCTGCTGAGGAGGAGGGTCCAGCCCCACACCTGGCGCTCCAGGCGGTTGACCGCCTGGTTCACCGCGGTGTCTTGGCTGTAGACCTTGTTCCCCCCGGCGGGACAGGACGGCGTGGAGGGCCCAGAGGGTGAGGCTGATGGCCAGGCCGCCGCCCAGCAGGCCCCCCAGCCGCCGCCCTGGGTCAGCAGGAAGTCCTGCCCCCAGGGAGCAGCAGGGTGGGTCAGGATGAGGCCGCAGGGCAGCAGGTGCCACACCAGGCCAGGACCCTGCCCCCCGCCGCTGGGCGGAGGCTCGGGTGTCTGCGGCGGCGAAGGTGGCGGGCTCCCCACCACCCAGCCCCGGGCCATTTTCAGGTCGTAGAGGGTTCGGTGGTGGGTGCCCAGGAGGAGCCACTGGGCACCGATGACGAATTCCACCAGCCACAAGCACCAGAGGATCAAAAAAGGGGAGAAGCGCCAGAAGGTCACCAGGCACACGGCCACCCCCAGGATCAGGTTGACCAGGTAGAACCGCCGGGTCCGCCGGCGGAAGGTGTCCATCAACGCAACCACTTCCGCCTGGTCGGCGGCCTCCCGGGGCAGGTGGACGCCCAGGAGCATCCCTTCGGCATAGGGGCGCTTGCCCCCGTAGACGGCGAAAAAGACCCCACCATCAGCAGGTCACAGAACAAAAAAAGATGATAAAGAGCAGCATGGTTACCCCTCCATTCCCGCGAAGGCGGCGGCATAGGGAGAAGAACTCCTCCCGGGGCACCCCCTTCAGCTTGGCCTCGGCGATGAGGAGCTCCAGCTCCTCCGCCAGTTTTTCCCGAAAGACCCCGTTGGGGTCCCCGCCCGGCAGACGGTGGCCCCGTGGCGGCGGTCGGTCTCAAAAAGCCTTCCGCCTTCAGGGCTTGGTAGGCTTTGCTCACCGTCATGGTATTCACCCCCCAGGTCCGCCGCCAGTTGGCGGACGGTGGGCAGGCTCTCCCCCACGGCGAACTCCCCCGGGCAATGCCCCGACAATCTCGTTGCGCAGCTGCACATAGATGGGCACCTGGCTGGCCATGTCAATCCGCAGGATCATGGCGGGACCCTCCTTCCTATTTGTATCATTTGTATTATATTAGATAATACAAAGAAGTCAAGAGCGGGGCGCGGGAGGGGGATTGTCCCCCTTCCCCCCCCGGCCGGCAGGTATGCTATACTGGGAGCCAAGAAATGCACAAGGAGGGTGCCCACTATGGCGGCGAAGAAGAACGAGAGATATCCCCTGCGCATCCAGGGCTATGGCGGCGCTGGGGAGGGCGTGGCCCGGCTGGAGGGTCAGGCGGTGTTCGTGAAAGGGGGCCCTTCGGGGGAGCTGTGCCAGGTGCATTTATTAAAGGTGGGCAAAACCGCTGCCTGGGGAAAGGTGGACCAGGTGCTGGAGCCTCCCCCTGGCCGCCAAGTGCCCGACTGCCCCCGGTACCCCCAGTGCGGGGGGTGCCAGCTGCGGCACATGACCTATGCCGAGGAGCTGGCCTTCAAGCGGCAGAAGGTCCAGGACGCCCTCCAGCGCATCGGCGGCTGGGAGGGGAGGTGACGGGGATCCACGGGGCCAAGGACCCGGACCGGTACCGGAACAAGATCCAGTTCCCCGTGGCCGCCGGCTCCCGGGTGGGCTTTTTCCGCGCCCGGAGCCACGACGTCATCGACGCCCCGGACTGCCTCCTCCAGCCCCTGGCCGCCACCCGGCTGCGGGGCCTTCCGACCTGGATGGAGGCGCACCAGGTCCCGGCCTATGACGAGAGGGCCCACACCGGCCTCATCCGCCACTTCTATGTGCGCACCAACCGCCGGGGCCAGTCCCTGTGCGCGGTGATCGCCAACGGGAAGCGCCTCCCCGCCCAGCCGGCCCTGATCCAGGCCCTGCGGGCGGAGCCCGGGCTGGTGGGGGTGGTCCTCTCGGTGAACCAGGAGAAGACCAATGTGATCCTGGGCAAGACCTACCGCACCCTCTGGGGGCAGGACTACCTGGAGGACACCCTGTGCGGGCTGGAGTTCCGCCTGTCGGTCCCCTCTTTCTACCAGGTGAACCGGGGAGCAGGCGGAGGTCCTCTATGGCCGGGCCCTGGCCTTTGCCGGCCTCACCGGGCGGGAGACGGTGCTGGATCTTTACTGCGGCACCGGTACCATCACCCTGGTGATGGCCCGCCAGGCAGGGCGGGCCATCGGGGCGGGAGGTGATCCCCGCCGCAGTGGAGGACGCCCAGGCCAACGCCCGGCGCAACGGGGTGGAGAATGCGGAGTTTCTCTGCGCCGACGCCGGCCAGGCCGCCCAGGAGCTGGCCCCGGCCGGGGGCTCCGCCCCGACGTGATCTGCGTGGACCCGCCCCGGAAGGGGATCTCCCCCGAGGTGGTGGAGGCCATTGTCCAGATGGCCCCCCAGCGGGTGGTCTATGTCTCTTGCGACCCGGCCACCCTGGGACGGGATGTGAAGCGGCCGCGGGGGGGGCTACCTGCTCCAGCAGGCGGAGGCGGTGGATCTGTTCCCGCGGACGGGCATGTGGAGACGGTGTGTCTTTTGTCCAAACAAAACCCTGAGCGGCCCGAAACGATGCAGGAACGGAAGGAATGCACGCCTGGGGAAAGCGTGTGAGTGTGGGACTTTTTCGATGCCTCTTTAGGGGACGGCCGCAGGAAGGAAGCTCTGATAGCGTACGAACACCCCACCGGCCCAGCCGGTGGGGTGTTCGCATTCAGCGGGCGCACTGGCGTTAAGACTTGGAACGGGACCGCCGCACCAGGGAGAGGATGCCTGCGATCACCCCCAGAACACCCCGGCCACCGGCCAGACCACCCAGGTGATGTGCCAGTCCCCGGAGAGGAAGCTCCAGGCCAGGTAGACGGCGGTGACGGCGCACCAGTAGATGGTGCTCACCGCCTCGTTGCGCTGGTCCTCCAGCTTCCTGCCCCGGCGGTAGTCCCCCTCCTCCAGGAGGAGTTGGAAGGCCCCGAAGAGGGTGCAGGTCTTGACCAGGAGAAAGACCCCGGCGCCACCAGCAGCAGGAGCAGGTCCACCGCGGCGATCAGGAGCATCCCATCCTCCACCACGGCGGCGGCCACGAACAGAGGCACGGCGGCCAGGATGCACAGCCCCACCCCCAGGATCAGCAGGCGGGTGTGCTTTGCCCTTCATACAGGGCCTTCTCCTTCTCCACCATGCCGGTGACGCCGTAGGCCAGCTCCACCGGCTCGTGCTCCCAGGCCTCGTAGGGCTCCATCCGCCGGCCGTAGGAGAAAAGAGGGCCACCGCCCCGGCGATGATCAGCAGGAGGATGGCGGTCCCCACGCCCCCCGGCCAGGTTTTCCGGGATGCGGTAGCCCCCCTCGTAGTCGGACAGGCCCCCAGCAAAATCAGCACCGTGGGGGAGGGATGCACAGGGCCACCCCCCCAGGGCCAAGCGCCCTGCCTGGACCCGGACGGTGGCCAGGTAGTCGTGGACCATTTCAGGGTGAGGGTGCGGACGGGCAGGGGCGCTTCCTCCGGGGCCTCCGAGGGGGCGGGGGCAGCTCCCCGGGGAGGGCGTCGGCCAGGTCGATCTCATCTTTCAATAAGGTGTCGGTGCTCACGTCAAAGAGCTGGCTGAGTTTGAGGATCTTGTCCAGGTCGGGGATGGAGGCGGCGCTCTCCCACTTGGACACCGCCTGGCGGGACACCCCAGCCGGCCCGGCCAGCTCCTCCTGGGACCAGCCGCTGCGCTTGCGCAGTTCGGTAATCTTATCGGCCAAAATCATGGTTTGGGTCCTCCTTGTGTCGGGCACGGCGGCCCTGGTTTTCTGCCCTTACCTTAGCAGAATCCCCGGTTGCAGGCCACCAAGCGGGGCTGGAATGTTGTCAACCGGCGGTTGCATGGTGGATTTCCCAGGTTACGATAGCATGTTTTCCCCGGAATGTCCAGGGGAACACCCCAGTGGTGGTAGGGTGTGAAAAGTTGCCCACAACTAACCAAAACACCCTAAAAAACTTTTGCACTTTGGCAAAGTTTTGCTTGTAATTTGGGGCAAAGGGTGGTACACTGCAACCGACAATTTAATAATGGGAGATGCTATTTTGTTGTAACGCCGCAGATACCCCTGCGGCGGAAGGAGAAGTTCATGAAAAAACGCATTTTCGCACTTTTCCTGTCGGCCCTGCTTCTGGTCACTGTACTCTGCGCCTGCGGAGACGAGAGCCAAAGTGAAGTAGGCGGCACCGGCGGCGACGGAACAAGCACTTCCGGCGAGGCAGTCACCGGCGGCGAGCTGGTGGTTGGCATCTCGCAAGACCTGGGAGACAGTCTTGACCCGTATCAGATGACGGCGGCAGGAACCAGAGAGGTCTTATTCAACGTCTACGAGGGCTTGGTGAAGCCCACCTCCACGGGGGAGTATGTCCCCGCCGTGGCCTCGGACAGTACCGTGTCTGAGGATGGCCTCACCTACACCTTCCCCTGCGGGAGGGCGTCCTCTTCCACAATGGGGAAGAGGTCACCACCGATGACGTGATTTATTCCTTTGAAACCTGCGCCGAGACCACGGTGGACACCGCCCCTGGCCGCGGCGCTTTCTGCTGTAGAAAGTGTAACTGCCGACGGCAATACCATCACCGTCACCCTGTCTGAGGCCAACCCCGACTTCCTCAGCTATGTGGCCAGCGTCTACATCGTCCCCGCCGGCTACACCGAGCAGGCCACCGCCCCCGTGGGCACCGGGCCCTTCCGGTTCGTGTCCCGGTCGGTGCAAAGCAGAACCTGGTGATGGAGAAGTTTGCCGACTACTGGGGCGAGGGGCTTCCCTGGACAAGGTGACCTTCCAGATCTTTTGAGGACTCCAACGCCCTGATGTCTGCCCTGTCGGCAGAGTCGGTGGACATGGCCGTCCACCTGACCATCGACCAGGTGAACACCATCGGTGAGGGACCTACAAGACCCTGGAGGGTACCATGAACCTGGTGCAGGCCCTGTACCTGAACAACAACGTGGAGCCCTTCAACAATGAGCAGGTCCGCCAGGCTCTGTGCTATGCCATCGACGTGGACGAGATCATGGAACTCACCGCCGAGGGCCACGGCACCAAGGTGGGCACCTCCATCTACCCCGCCTTCACCAAGTACTACGATGAGAGCCTCAACGACGCCTACCCCTATGACACGGAAAAGGCCAAGGCGATGCTCGCCGAGGCGGGCTATCCCGACGGGTTCTCCATGACCATCACCGTCCCTCCAACTACACCCCCACATGAACGTGGCGGAGGTCATTGTGGAGCAGCTGTCCCGGGTGGGCATCACGGCCACCATCAACCCCGTGGAGTGGGAGACCTGGCTGTCCGAGACCTACATGGGCCGGGACTTTGAGAGCACCGTGGTGGGCTTTGACGCCTCCAACCTCAGCGCCGGGGCCCTGCTCAACCGCTGGGTGAGCACCGACGGGAACAACATGATCAACTACAACAACCCCGAGTACGATTCCCTCATGGCCCAGGCGGCGCCCACCACCGACGATGCCCAGCAGACCGACCTGTATAAGCAGGCGGTCTGCTCTGCTGTCCGGAGACGGCGGCCAACGTCTACATCCAGGACCTGCCGGACTTCGTGCTCCTGAAGTCCAACCTGGAGGGGTACCAGTTCTACCCCCTGTATGTGATGGACCTGTCCACGGTCCACTACGTCCAGTAATCCCCTAGCCACAGCGCCGGGGGAGCCGAGAGCCCAAGAGAAAGAAAGGAGGGCGGGAAGATGAAATTCATTCTGCGCAAGATCCTCACTCTCATTATTACATTGTTCATCGTTTCTCTTCTCGCCTTCCTGGCGTTCCAGGTGATTCCCGGCTCCCCCGCCACCAGTATGCTGGGCACCAACGCCACCCCGGAAGCCGTGGCGGAGTTGGAGGCCGAACTGGGGTTGGACGACCCCGTTCTGGTCCGCTATGCCCGCTGGGTGGGGGATTTTGTCCAGGGTGACTGGGGCACCAGCTACAGCTACAGCCTTCCGGTGAAGGGCATGGTGCTGGAAAAACTCCCCGCCACGGCCACCTTGGTGCTTCTGGGTTTTGCCATTACGGTGGCGGCGTCCTTCCCCATCGGCATTGCCACGGCCAAACGGGCCGGCGGCAAGCTGACCGGGCCATCACGGTGTTCAACCAGGTGTGCATGTCCATCCCGCCGGTGTTTGTGGGCATCCTGCTGTGCTTCGTGTTCGGCATCACCTTGCGGGTGTTTGTCCCGGCAGGTTTGTCACCTTTGGGGAGGATCCGGGGGCTTTTTGCTCTACATGCTCTTCCCCTGCCCTGGCGGTGGCCCTGTCCCGGATTGCCATGACGGTGAAGATGCTCCGCTCCTCCATCCTGGACGAGATGGAGAAGGACTACATCCGCACCGCCTTCAGCCGGGGCTGGACCCGGGTGGACGCCCTGAAAAAGCACGCCCTGCGCAACGCCATGATCCCGGTGATCGCCTTTTTTTGGGTCACCGCCGCCGAGCTGGTGGCGGGGAGCATTGTGGTGGAGCAGGTCTTTGCCGTGCCTGGCCTGGGGCAGCTGCTGTCCTGTCCTCCATCGGTAGCCGGGACTTCCCGGTGGCCCAGGCGGTGGTCATTCTGCTGGCGACCTGGGTGGTGGTGGTGAACTTCATTGCCGATGTGCTGTATCAGTATATGGATCCGAGAATCCGGATAAGATAAGGAATTTTGGGAGGAGCCCGGAAGGTTGGCGCTTCGTTCGGAAGGGCAGTGTACGGGGTGTCGGGTGTTCTGCCTGGCCCGTTGCTCCTCCCAAAATTGGGGATGCACCCGACCCGCGCCGGCGAAGCCGGCACTCTCGGGTGAGGGGATGTTTTGGCCGGCGGAGCCGGTCAAAACATGATTCCATTTTTCTTTCCCCGCCTGCGGGCGGGGAAACTCTGCGAGGCTTGCCCTACCGGGCGAGGGGCGCTGGACGGAAAGGCTGGTGGGGCCCTTCGGGTTTTTGCGGGCGCCGCCCGGACCTGCTGGGTTTGCCCTGCCGGGCGAGTCTGTTGGGCGGTGGGGTGTGTGAGGCCCTGTGGGGTTTGCGGGCTGCCGCCCGGACCTGCTTGCCCTGCCGGGCGAGTCTGTTGGGCGGTGGGGCTGTGAGGCCCTATGGGTTTTTGCGGGCTGCCGCCCGGACCTGCTGGGTTTGCCCTGCCGGGCGAGTCCGTTGGACGGAAAAGAGGTGTGTGCCCTGCGGGTTTTGGTTGTGGCCCTGGGAAGGGGCCGAAGGATTGTGCATTGCGCAGAAGGGAGTGAGACAACGTGCTTTTTGGATCTGTGGTGGAGAAGCGGTTCCCCCAGAAGGGGATCATCCGGGGCCGGGGGAAGGCCGGGCCAACTACTTTTTGTGGGCGGGCGGCATCCTCACGGGGGTGATGCTGCTTTGCTCATCCTGGTGGGCTATGTGTGGACCCCCTACAGCACCACCGAGATGTCCGGGGCGGATAAGTTCCTGGGGCCCTGCCTGGCCCATCCTCTGGGGACGGACAACTTCGGCCGGGATCTGCTCTCTCGCATCATGGAGGGGGCAGGAAGCACGTTCTCCATTGCCTTGTGCGTGGTGCTCATCGGCGGCGTGGTGGGGACCATCATCGGCGCCTCACCGGTTACTTTGGCGGCGTGGCGGACCTGATCCTCATGCGGGTGTGCGACGCCATCACCGCCTTTCCCAGCATCCTGCTGGCGCTGGTGTTCATCACCATCATCGGCCAGGGGAAGTACCCCATCATCCTCATCCTGGGGATCCTCTTCATCCCTCCCTTCGCCCGGGTGGTCCGGGGGAGGTGGCCAACCGGAACATGAACTATGTGGCCTCCGCCCGGCTCATGGGGGCCAGCCACCTGCGGATCATCTTCCGCCACATCCTGCCCAACACCCGGCAGGTGCTGCTGCCGACGCTGGCCATCGGCTTTAACAACGCGGTGCTGGCCGAGGCCAGCATGAGCTACCTGGGGGTGGGGGTTCTGCCCCGGACGCCTCCCTGGGGCGGATGCTGGCCGAGGCCCAGACCTACCTGGGCCGGGCCCCCTGGTATGCCCTGTTCGTGGGCCTGGCCATCGTGCTTTGCTGATCCTGGGGCTGAGCCTGCTCACCGAGGGCCTCCAGCAAAAAGCGCCGCAGGCTGAGAGAGGGGACGCACCATGCTCTTAGACATTCAAGACCTCCACGTCCGCTTCCGCAATGCCCCGCCGGGGAAGGAAGCGGTGAAGGGCATCTCCTGGACATGCGGGAAGGGGAGATCCTGGGCCTGGTGGGGGAGTCCGGCAGCGGCAAGACGGTCACCGCCATGGCCTTGGCAGGGCTGCTGAGCAACGCCAAGACGGAACTCTCCGGCCAGATCTTCTTCCGGGGATGGACCTGCTCCAAGCCTCCCGGGAGACCGTCCGGCCCTTCGGGGCAGGGAGATCGCCGTGGTCTTTCAGGAGCCCATGACCTCCATGGACCCGGTGATGCCCATCGGCCCCCAGGTGGAAGAGGCCCTGATGGTCCACACCAAGCTGGGCCCGGCCCAGCGGCGGGAGAAGGCCCCTGCAGGCCATGGCCGACGCGGAACTGCCGGAGCCGGCGGTGCTCTATGGCAAGTACCCCCACGAACTGTCCGGCGGAATGCTCCAGCGGGCCATGGTGGCCGCGGCCATCATCTCGGAGCCCAAACTCCTCATCTGTGACGAGCCCACCACCGCCCTGGACGTGACCATCCAGGAGGGCATCCTGAATCTGCTGAAAAAGATCAACCGGGAGGAGGGGACGGGGATCCTCTTCATCTCCCACAACCTGGCTGTGGTGCGGAAGCTGTGCACCCGGGTGGCGGTGATGTGCAAAGGCCAGCTGCTGGAGGAGGGGCCGGTGGACCAGGTGTTCTTCCACCCCCAGGCGGACTACACCAAGGGCCTCATCGCGGCCATCCCCACCAGACGGAAACGGGGGTAAGGACCATGGAACCCATCCTGGAGATCCGAAATCTCAACAGCTTTTACCACCAGGGCGGGGGGGCGCCTTCTCCAAGAAGCGCACCGTCCAGGTGCTGAAAAAACGTCAACGTCACCCTGGGCCAGGGGAGGTCTTGGGCCTGGTGGGGGAGTCCGGCAGGCGGCAAGTCCACCCCTGGCCAAGTCCATCCTGGGCATGACCGAGTACCAGGGGGAGATCATCCACCACTCCCGGCGGCCCCAGATGGTCTTTCAGGACCCCTACTCCTCCCTGAACCCCGCCTTCTCCATCCGGCGGATCGTGGAGGAACCCCTGCGCATTTTTGGCAAGTACCCCGCCGCAGAGATCCGCCGCCGGGCGGAGGAGATGCTCTGCGACGTGGGGCTGGACCCGGAGTTCCACGACCGGAAGCCCGGCCAGCTCTCCGGCGGGCGGCGGCGGCGGGTGTCCATCGCCGCGGCCATGATCGTCCGGCCCAAACTGGTGATTCTGGACGAGGCGGTCTCCGCCCTGGACGTGACCATTCAGGACCAGATCTTGGACCTGCTGATGAAACTGCGGCGGGAGTTTGACCTGAGTTACCTCTTCATCTCCCACGACCTCAACGTCATCTACCAGTGCTGTGACCGGGTCATCGTCATGCAGAAGGGGGAGATCGTGGAGGAGAACACCGTGGACGGCATCTTCGACCACCCGGTGCACCCCTACACCAAGCAGCTGCCGCGGGCCGCGGAGTGACGGCGGCTTCCAGGGGCCTGTGCCCCGGCGGTTCCAGCGATTCTGTTTGCAGCCTTCCCGGCCCCAGGCCCCATGTCGGCCTGGGGCCGGTTTTTTGGGGCGGGCAGGGGAAATCCTCCGGCCAGACGAAAACACGTCTTGCCAAGTGCCCGCCCTTGCAGTAAGATAGACAGCAAGAACCCCCAGAAAACCTACCGCAAGAACCCGCAATGCCCGATCTTTTCCCCGAGGTGATTTCCCATGGCTTCCCCTCCCCTGCCAAGTCTTTGAAGGTTTGGCTGATTGTGATTCTAGGAATCGCCGCCGTGTGCGTGGTGGCGATGGTCCTCCTATATGGCCAGCGGCAGACCGGCGGGATGGTCCAGATCACCCAAAACGGAACCGTGGTGGGGACCTATCCCTGGACCAGGACACCACCCTCCGTGTGGACAGTGACAACGGCGGCTATAACCTGGTGGTCATTGAGAACCACACCGTCCGGGTGGCCGAAGCCAGCTGCCCGGACCAGGTCTGCGTCCGCCACGGGGCCACGGACCAGACGGCCGACCCCATCGCCTGCCTGCCCAACGGCCTGGTGGTGGAGGTGGTGGCCAACCCCCAGACCTCCCAGCTGGACGGAGTGACTTAAGTATGAACGTCAAAAAACTCACCACCATGGCCATGCTGACGGCCATCTCCATGATCGTCTTTCTCATCGAGGCGCAGATCCCCCTGCCCATCGCCATCCCCGGGGTGAAACTGGGGTGGCCAACGTGATCACCCTCTTTGCCATCTGGACCCTGGGCCGGCGGGAGGCCAGGGTCATCCTGCTGATACGGATCGTCCTGGGGAACTTGATCGTAGGCGCCGTGATGGCCATGCTCTACAGCCTGGCCGGGGGCCTGCTGTGCTGGGTGATCATGTGCCTGATGAAGCCCATCACCAGCCGGAAGCACATCTGGGTGATGAGCATCTTCGGCGCCATGGGGCACAACGTGGGCCAGCTGGCGGTGGCGATTTTCGTCTCCGGCACGGTGTCCATTGCCATCTATGCCCCGGTGCTGTTCCTGGCGGGGATTGTCACCGGCTTTTTCACCGGCCAGTGCGCCCAGGCCGTGCTGAACCATATGGACAAGCTGCGCAAGTCCGACTGATTGTCACCCGAAAAGCGAACTTTGGTTGACAATTGAGAGGCGCCGTGGTATACTCACCTCATCTTTTTGCGAAATGAGGTGGGTTTCCCATGCCAGTATCTTCTTCCCATACCAAAGTGCTGTCCCTGACCTATGTGGCCCTGATGGCGGCCCTAATGGCGGTTTGCGCTTGATCACCATTCCGGTGGGCCCGGTGCCCTTTACCATGCAGACCTTTGCCGTTTTTGCGGCCTTGGGCCTCTTAGGGGCAAGCGGGGCACCTTGGCGGTGGTGGTCTACCTCCTGCTGGGACTGGTGGGGGGCTGCCGGTGTTTGCCGGGTTTTCCAGCGGAGCGGCCGCTCTGCTGGGGCCCACGGGCGGGTTCCTGCTGGGCTTTCTGGCCTCTGCCCTGGTGTACTGGGGGGTGACGGCCAAGTGGGGCAAGTCCCTGCCGGGGATGGCCCTGGCCATGGGGCTGGGCCTGGTGGTGTGCTATGCCTTTGGCACGGTCTGGTTCCTCCTGGTGTACACCGGCGGGGGAGCGCGGCGACCCTGCTGGGGGCCCTGACCCTGTGCGTGTTCCCCACATCCTCCCCCGACCTGGGGAAGATCGCCCTGGCCCTGGTCCTGACCCGGCGGGTGGGGAAGTACGTGCGCGGATAACATTCCTTTAAAAACGAAAGGAGAGGACCGGCTGTGCAAGTGAAAGACCGCGTCCTGGCCGCCTTGGAGGCCAGCCGGGGCACCTATCTCTCCGGCCAGGCCCTGGCCCAGCAGCTCCAGGTGAGCCGCAACGCCGTGTGGAAGGCCATCTCCCAGCCGCGGGAGAGCGGGTATCCCATCCAAGCGGTCTCCCACCGGGGGTACTGTTTGGATGTGGACAGTCCCTCCTCTCCCCCCAGAGCATCGCCCGGCACCTCACCGTGCCGGGGCTGCAGGTGGAGGTGGCGCAGACGGTGTCCTCTACCAACACCCTCCTGCGCCAGCGGGCGGAGGAAGGGGCGCCGGAAGGGCTGGTGCTGGCGGCGGTGGAGCAGACCGCCGGCAAGGGGCGGCAGGGCCACAGCTTCTTCTCCCCCACCGGACACGGGGCTGTATTTGAGCCTGCTGCTTTGCGGCCCAAACTCTCCGCCCAGGACGCCTTGCTGCTGACCACCTGCGCCGCGGCGGCGGTGGCCCTGGCCATTGAGGCCTGCGCCGGGGTGGAGGCCCAGATCAAATGGGTCAACGATGTGTTCTGCCGGGGAAAGAAGGTGTGCGGCATCCTCACCGAGGCCGCCCTGGATCTGGAGTCCGGGGGGCTGCAGTATGCCATTGTGGGCATGGGGTGAACCTCTTCCCCCGGCCGGGGGTTCCCGGCGGACCTGCCCCAGGCCGGGGCGGTGTACTCCGCCCGCCCCCAGGGGCTGGAGAGCCGCGGCCAGCTGGCGGGGGGAGATCCTGAACCAATTCTTCGCCTTCTACCCCCATTTAGAGGAGAAGCCCTTTTCCAGGCCTACCGGGACCGGTCCCTGGTGCTGGGCCGGGAGGTCACCGTCCTGGAACGGGGCCAGACCCGGACGGCGCTGGCCCTGGACCTGAACCCGGACTTCTCCCTCCAAGTCCGAGAGGCCGACGGGAGGGAGCGGGCCCTGGCCTCCGGGGAGGTCCGGGTGAAACTGTAAAGGGGTAGGCCGCCTCCCCTCTCCCATACGACGGCCGCCCCGGAACAGGGGCGGTGGAAAGGAACGTGCTGGGCGCGTTCCTTTTTTGTGGAAACCCAGGGGACGGGCAGAAAATCAGGGCGAAAGGGGTCAAATTTCTTTTCACTTGTTCACAGTTTTGCCTTTTTTGCGGCGACAGATGTGATATAATACCAGAATCATGGGTCACTGTGCCCATTGTTTTACTTTTTGAAACACAGCGGGGTCCCCCCGCTTTTGGAAAGGAACTTCACCATCATGGGTTTTTTTAACCAAACTGTTTGGCACCAACATGGCCAAGGAAATCAAACGCCTTGAGCCCATCGTCAAGAAGATCGAAGCCTTGGAAGAGGAGTACAAGGGCCTCACCGACGCCCAGCTCCAGGCGAAAACGCCGGAGTTCCAGGAGCGCTATAAGAACGGCGAGTCCCTGGACGACCTGCTCCCCGAGGCTTTTTGCCACCTGCCGGGAGGCTGCCGACCGGGTCCTGGGCCTGCGGCCCTACCGGTGCAGCTCATGGGCGGCATCATCCTCCACCAGGGCCGCATCGCCGAGATGAAGACCGGCGAAGGTAAGACCCCTGGTGGCCACCCTCCCTGCCTACCTCAACGCCTTGTCCGGGGAAGGGGTGCACATCGTCACCGTCAACGACTACCTGGCCAAGCGCGACAGCGACTGGATGGGCAAGGTCTACCGCTTCCTGGGCCTCACCGTGGGCCTGGTGATCCACGGGGTGGACCCCGCCGGGAAAAAAGGCCGCCTACAACGCCGACGTCACCTATGGCACCAACTACGAGATGGGCTTTGACTACCTGCGGGACAACATGGCCATCTACAAGCAGGAGCTCATGCCGCAGGGGGCCACTCCTTCGCCATCGTGGACGAGGTGGACTCCATCCTCATCGACGAGGCCCGCACTCCCCTTATCATTTCCGGCATGGGGGAGAAGTCCACCCAGATGTACACCCTGGCTGACAACTTCGCCGCCGGGCTCAAACCCCTGGTGAAGGCCACCGTGGACGACAAGGAGGAGGAAGCCGAGGATATCGATGCCGACTACGTGGTGGACGAGAAGGCCAAGACGGCCACCCTCACCGCCCGTGGTATCGCCAAGGCGGAGAAGGCCTTCAACGTGGACAACCTGTCCGACCCGGAGAACTCCACCCTGCTGCACCACATCAACCAGGCCATCAAGGCCCGGGGCGTCATGCGCCGGGACATCGACTATGTGGTCAAGGACGGCGAGGTTATCATCGTGGACGAGTTCACCGGCCGCCTGATGTACGGCCGGCGGTACAACGAGGGTCTGCACCAGGCCATCGAGGCCAAGGAAAAAGGTCACCGTGGCCCGGGAATCCAAAACGCTGGCCACCATCACCTTCCAGAATTACTTCCGTCTCTACGACAGGCTTTCCGGCATGACGGGCACTGCCATGACCGAGGAGGAGGAGTTCGCCACCATCTATAAGCTGGACATTGTGGAAATCCCCACCAACAAGCCCCTGATCCGCCAGGACCACCCCGACGTGGTGTTCAAGAACACCACCGGCAAGTACCACGCCATCGTCCGGCAGATCGTGGAGTGCCATGAGAAGGGCCAGCCCGTGCTGGTGGGCACCATCTCCATCGAAAAATCGGAGCACCTGTCCAACCTGCTGAAAAAGCGGGGGATCCAGCACGAGGTTCTGAACGCCAAGTACCACGAGAAGGAAGCCGAGATCGTGGCCCAGGCCGGCAAGTACGGGGCCGTCACCGTGGCCACCAACATGGCTGGCCGTGGTACCGATATCATGCTGGGCGGCAACGCCGAGTATCTGGCCAAGTCCGAGCTGAGAAAGGCCGGTCTGAGCGAGGCCCTCATCGTTGAGGCCACCGGCTTTGCCGAGACCGACAACCAGGAGATCCTGGCCGCCCGGAAGATGTTCTCCGAGGCCGAGGCCAAGCATAAGGAGGCCTTGGCCCCTGAGGCGGAGAAGGTGCGCCAGGCCGGCGGCCTGTACATCCTAGGTACCGAGCGCCACGAATCCCGCCGCATCGACAACCAGCTGCGGGGCCGCGCCGGCCGCCAGGGCGATCCGGGTGAGACCCGGTTCTTCCTCTCCCTGGAGGATGACATCATGCGCTTGTTCGGCACCGAGCGGATGCAGAAAATGATGGAGACCCTGAAGATCGACGACGACACCCCCATCGACGCCAAGGTCCTCTCCGGGGCCATTGAGAACGCCCAGAAGAAGGTGGAGTCCAAGAACTTCCAGGCCCGGAAGAACACCCTGGACTACGACGACGTGATGAACACCCAGCGTGAAGTCATCTACGAGCAGCGCCGCAAGGTGCTGGATGGGGAAGAACATGGGTTCCCATCCGCAACATGCTCCACCGGTGGATCGAGGAGTCCGTCCGAGGCCACCAGGGAGAGCACAAGCACCTCACCGCCGAGAGCTGGCGGCTGGCCACCGAGCCCTTCCGGGGCCTCTTCTTCCCCGCCGAGCAGTTCCAGTACACCGATGAGGAGCTGGCCGCCAAGAGCACCGACGCGCTGATCACCGAGCTGAGTGACACCGCCCTGGCCGTCTACAACGCCAAGGAGGCGTCCCTGGGCGAGGAACTCATGCGGGAGCTGGAGCGGGTCATGATGCTCCGGGTGGTGGATGAATACTGGATGGAGCACATCGACGCCATGGAAGAGCTGAAGAAGGGCATCCAGGCGCGGGCCTATGCCCAGACCAATCCGTGGACGCCTATAAGAAGGAAGGCTTCGAGATGTTCGAGGCCATGGTCCAGGCCATCCAGGAGGAGACCATCCGCCGCATCGTGGTGGCCCGGGTCCAGACCAACGAGGTCCGCCGGGAGCGGGTGGCCAAGGTCACCGGCGAGTCCGGCGGCAGCGAGGAGCCCCAGAAGAAGGCCCCCGTCCGCAAGACCATTAAGATCGGCCCCAACGACCCCTGCCCCTGCGGCAGCGGCAAGAAATACAAGAAGTGCTGCTACCTGAAGGACAAGGCCGCCCAGTAAGGCCCTGGGGTCTTTGACGCCCCCTTGCGGGGAGAAAGGTTTGCCCCTATGTCATTTACCCAGCAGACCCACCACGGCGTCACCTTCCACACGGCAGACGCCTTCACCGCCGCCGGCGGGTGGCCCACGGTTTTGCCACCCGGCTGGGGGCGTGAGTACCGGCCCTTATGCCCAGCTGAACCTGGGCATCACCCGCCCGGACGAGCGGGCGGCGGTCCGGGAGAACTACCACCGCTTCTGCGCTGCCATCGGCGTGGACGAAACCCGCCTGGTGATGACCCACCAGGTCCACGAGGACGGGATCCGGTGGCCACCGCCGCCGACGTCCTCCCAGACCTGCTGGACCCCATCGACTACCGGGTGGATGGGCTGGTCACCAATACGCCTGGCCTGGCCCTCACCATCTACTACGCCGACTGCATTCCCGTCCTCCTCTACGACCCGGTGGGGAAGGCCATCGCCGCCGTTCACTCCGGCTGGCGGGGGACCAGCTTGGGCATCGCCCCCAAGGCAGTGGCGAAGATGACCGCCCTCTACGGCACCAGCCCGGAGGACGTTCTGGCCGCCATCGGCCCAGGGATTGGCCCCTGCTTTGCTTTGAGACCCACGACGATGTCCCCACCGCGTTGGAGGACCGGCTGGGGCCGGCGGTCCGGCCCTTCTGCCACCCCTGGAACAGGCGGCGGGCAAGTTCACCGTGGACCTCAAGGGCATCATCGCCTGGGAACTGCGCCAGGCGGGGCTGGCCGAGGAACACATCGACACCCTGCCCCTGTGTACCGCCTGCCACCCGAGCTCTACTGGTCCCACCGGAAGATGGGGGACCAGCGGGGCAACCACGCCGCCATGATCGCCTTGGAGGGCTAATGGCCGGGGCGGGGGATGGCGCCCGTTCGTACGTTGTTGTAAGCTGTCAGTTTTTCGTTGTTAAAGGAGTCGAGTTCCCCGTGCACAAGCGATTCTTTTTCCGAACAAACCAGGTACCGCCGGCGGCGGAAGGCCCAGCGGCGCCGGGAACAGCGGGAGGCCGCCCATGCGGCCCACCCCTGCGCACCTCCCTGCCCTTCCTGTGCCTGAGCGGCGTGGTGCTGGCTGGCGCCATTACAGCGGCCTCCTGCACCCTGTGTTACCAGGTGGAGGCCCAGGGCCAGACCCTGGCCTTCTTCCAGGACCCGGGCACCTATGACCAGGCGGTGGCCCAGGCGGAGAACCGGGCCTCCCAGATTTTAGAGGCGCCGGTCTCCCTGAACCAGGACCTCACCTTGACCACGGCCCTGGCCCCCAAGGACCAGATTGAGAGCCTGTCCGGCGTCACCGGTTCCATCCTGGAGAGCATCCCCCAGCTGGACCACGTTTACACCCTGACGGTGGACGGCACCACCGTAGGGGTCAACGGGGATGCCGACGTCATCACCCAGGCTCTGAACCTGGTGAAGGAGCACTACACCACCGACGAGACCCGGTCTTTGTACATTGAGAGCCAGGTGGACATCCGTTACGAGTACCTCCCCGCCGGGCAGGAGGAGTCCACCGCCGAGGAGATGGCCCAGACCATGCTGGCCGGCGCCCCCGGACCTTTGACTACACCGTCCAGGAGGGGGACACCTTGGAATCGGTGACCGCCCTCTTCTCCATGACCGAGGAGCGGTTCCGGGCCCTGAACCCCGACCTCACCTTGACCACGGAGGTCACCTTGGCCTCCAGCCCCTTGGAGGAGGAATCCGAGGAGGAGGCCCAGGACCCCAGCCGCCGAGGATCCGGCAGAGGGAGAGGCCGCCAATCAGGCGCCCAAGACGGCGGAGGAGGCGGAAAACGCCACCATCGATTTGGCAGACCTGCTGGGGGACCAGGTGCGCACGCCCCTGGAGGCGGGCGCCACCATCACCATTGAACAGAACTGCCCGCCGCTGGTGGTCTCCACCGTGGAGGAGGCCACCGTGACCCGGGAGATTGCCCCCGCCTTGGAGACCCAGGACGATGACACCATGTTCCTGGGCCAGCAGCGAGGTGATCCAGGAGGGCCAGGCCGGGCAGGCCAACGTCCTGTCCCGGGTGGTGAAGCGGTGCGGCATCCCTGTGGCCAGCAACGACCTCAACGCCGTCACCGTCACCGAGGCCACCCCCCTCATCGTGGGCACAGGCACCAAGGCCATGCCGGAACTGCCGGACGGCGCCTCTTCCTCTGGCCGGTCCAGGGGACCATCACCTCGGAGTTCGGCTACCGCTACATTTTTGGGGAGACCAACTTCCACCGGGGGCTGGACATCGCCGCCCCGGAGGGAACCGCCATCAACGCCGCCGCCGACGGCACCGTCACCTTCGCCGGAGAGCGGGGGACCTATGGCAACCTGGTGGTCATCACCCACGAAAACGGCTTTGTGACCTACTACGCCCACTGCTCCAAGATCTTGGTGGAGGTGGGGGACGAGGTGACCCAGGGGACCCCTGTGGCCGCGGTGGGGTCCACCGGGCGGTCCACCGGCCCTCATTGCCACTTCGAGGTCCGCTATGAGAACGAGCCCATCGATCCCCCTTCTACCTCCCGGGGAGAACAATGCCCCCGCCCGCACCCCCCGGTAGACGAGGAGGAGCCGGAGGAAGAGACGCCGGCGGAGGAGCCTGCGGAGCCTGAGGTCCCCGCCACCCCAGAGACCCCGGAGACGCCTGCCCTACCGGAGGAACCTGCCCAGCCGGAGGAGCCCGCAGACAACCCGGCAGACGAAGGCACGCCCCTGAAGGGGATGGAGAACCGGCCGCCCCCGAGGCGGGGTGACCATCCCCAGGGCCGGCGCCCGTTGGGAACGGCCAACGGCCTTGGGGCGCGGAGACATCCGCCCTGCCAGGCAGCACCGCCCTTACGGAGGGCGGTATGCGGGAAAAGAACATGACGGAGGAAGGTCCCTTCCCCGAGCCCCCTTCTCTGGGATTCCAAACCAGGGGAGGGGGTTTTGTTATCGGCCCGCCGCTTTCTGGCGGGCGGGGGGGAAGGAAACGCTCCCAAGGCCGGAGCCTTGGGAGCGCAGAGGGGGGCGGCGGCACCGGGGCCGTCCGCCGGAAGGGGTTATGCCCCCACCCGGGCCAGCAAAGCACTTTGGCCGCCGACCGGGCGAAGAGCCGGGCCCCGGCCAGGGCCTCCTCCAAGGTGTTGCCGTGGTCGCCCACCTCCACCAGCAGGGAGCCCTTGGTGAGCTGCTGGTTGAACCGGGCGGTGCGCAGGGTGATGGGCCGGGCCAGGCCGGGCCAGAGGGAGTTCATCTCCTGCTGGATCTCCATGGCCAGGGCCAGGTGCTCGGTCCAGTCTGGGAAGGTGGCTCCGGCATCGTCGGTGCCCACCAGGAGCATGACCTGGGCGGTTTTCACCCCGTCGATTTGCAGGACGGGTTTGTAGACGGTGCCGTCGCTGTCCACCAGGGCGTCCCGGTGGATGTCCAGGACCATTTGGATGGTGGGGTACTGTTCCAGGTAGCCCTCGATCCCCGTCCGGGCGTTGTCGTAGGCGTCGTTGTAGGAGGGGGAGTCGTGGAGGGTTTTGTCGTGGATGACGGCAATGCCCATCTCCTGAAAATTCGAGCGATCTCATCCCCCCACCCGTATGATATTATAGTTGGTGTCTGTGGTGCGGGCCACCCCCGTCTCGGCGTAGGGGTTCTGGCTGTCCTGGGCGTAGGCCTCGGTGGCGTGGGTGTGCACGATGAGCACCTGGGGCCCTGCCTCGGCGGGCTGGAAGGTGAGGGAGGACCCGCTCTGGGCCACCGCCTCCAGGTCCACGGTTTTGCTGGTCCGGTTGAAGAGGGAAGTCCCCTGGGCGTTCACATACCCCGTGCCGCCGCCGGAGATGGTTTTCTCCTGGATCTGGTCGGGGGAGACCTGCTGGAGTTCGGCTTCGGCCTCCCCTTCCTCAGGATGGGCCTGAGGGGCGGTGTCCCCGGCCCCTGAGGCCCACTGGGCCAGCAGGGCGGAGTCCCCCAACAGCGCCGCTGGAGGAGGGGGACGGGCTCGTCCGAACTTGGGGTTTCCTGGGCCGCCGAGGCGGTGGGGACGGCGGCCAGGTTTCCCAGCCAGTCCAGAGGGACCCCGGCGTTGACCGCTCGCCATGGCGACCCCGGTCAGGGCCAGCAGGCAGGCGATGCCCCGCCGGAAACAGCGGCGGACCTGTCCCCTGGCCTTTCGTGTTTTCATTGGCATCACACTCCCGTATGCCCTTACCCCTATGCGCCCAAGGGCGGATTCAGAACCTACGGAAAGGAGGCGCCCCCATGAAAAAGCTCTGGTCTTCCTCGCCGGTGCTCTTCCTGCGGGAGGCTTTGCTCCTCTACTTCAGCCGCCGGGTGCCCCAGGCGGCGGCCAGTTTGGCCTACTTCGTGCTTTGCTGACGGTGTTCCCGGTGCTCATCTGCGTCTCCTACCTGTTAGGCCTGGTGAACATCGATGTGGTGAGCCCTCATCGACCAGCTCCAGACGGTGTTCCCGGAGGCGGCCTTGGATGTGGTGGAGAGCTACCTGGTCTACATCTCCTCCCACCAGTCCATTGGTCTGTTCTTTGCAGGGCTGGCGGCGGGGTGGTTCTCTGCCGCGGCGGCCTTCCGCACGGTGACCCAGGTGATTGTGGATATGTACGACGAGGTCTCCCAGTCCATGCTTTGCGGGGGCTGGTGTCCAGCATCCTCTTTCCCCTGGCGCCGCTGGTGACGGTGAACCTGTCGGTGATGGTGGTGGTCACCGGCCAGCGAACCCCTGGCGGCGGTGGCCCAGCGCCTGCCCTTCCTGTCCCCCGGCGGCGGACCTGTGGTCCTGGACCCGCTATGTGTGCCGCTGTTCTGCATCTTCTTTCTGTTCTTGATGGGGTGCTGAACTTGGCGGCCCCCTTCGGCACCCCCTCGGCTGCCCATGCTGGTGAGCAGCTTGGTCTCCGCCCTGGCGCTGGTGGTGTCTTCGGCGGTGTTCTCCTGGTTCATTGGCCTGTCCACCCGGCTGTCGCTGGTGTATGGGTCGTTGGTGTCTCTGATCATTCTGCTTTGCTGTGGCTGTACCTGTGCGGGCAGATCCTGTTTTTGGGGATTGTGTTTACCAGTGTGTGGTACCGGCGGCGAAAAAAAATAACAGCCCCATTCCGGAAAAAACGCCCCCAAGTCGGTGCTCGATTTGGGGGCGTAAGGGTTTCTCCTCTGGATTTTTTGGATGGGCTATGGTATAATGTATCATTACTATGGTATTCTTGCCCTCGTTGCACTTGGGGGCGCTGGGTACAGGTGGTGTTGCTATGCGTCAGCAGTCGTTTCAAAAAGCGCTCTCCAAAATGACAGAGACAGGCTTCCGCCTTTTCTTTGTGGCCAGCCTGCTGTTTGCCGGGCTCACGGCCTGCTACAACCGCTGGCTGTGCCTGGCAGAATTGGTGCTGGTGCTGATCCTCTACCTCTACTTCCAGACGGGCATCACCCGGCGGAAGAAGGAGGTCATGGTCTACCTGGACCACATGACCAGCGGAGTGGATGCCGCCTCCCGGCGGACCATGATCACCTCCCCCTGCCCATTGTGATTTTCCGCCCGGACACCGACGACATCATCTGGAGCAACGAGCGCTTCCTCCACCTGACCGGGGACCCAGACCATCTCTTTGAGACCAAACTCTCCGCCCTGGTGCCCTCCTTCCAGTCCCAGTGGCTGCTGGATGGGGACCATCTGGCCCCCGAGCCCATTCCGGTGGGGAGAAACAGTATCTGGTCTACGGCAACCTGGTGTGCACTGGGGACGAGGATGCGTTCCTGGCCACCACCTACTGGGTGGATGTGACGGAGTATGCCGGCATCGCCGACCGGTTCCACACCACCCGCCCGGTGGTGGGCATTTTACAGGTGGACAACTACGAGGACCTGATCCGGGGCCTGGAAGAGGGGGAGCGCTCGGCCATCCGCACGGAGATCAACCACCGCCTGGTGCAGTGGCTGGAGCCCTCCGGGGCCATCCTGCGCGGTATGAGCAGGACCATTACCTCCTGATTTGGGAGACCGGCCCTTCCGGGACTCCTACCGGAAAAAAAGTTCCCCATCCTGGATGAGATCCGCCAGGTGCAAAGCCCCAACGGCGTGGCGGCCACCCGCGCCATGGGCTTTGGCTGCCAGGGGGCAACCCCCGGGAGCTGCACTCCTTTGCCTCCCCTGGCCCTGGACATGGCCCACGGCCGGGGGGAGACCAGGCCGTGGTGAAGGACGGGCCGGAATTCTTCTTCTTCGGAGGCCGGTCCAAAGAGGTGGAGCGCCGCACCAAGGTGAAGAGCCGGGTGGTGGCCTCCGCCCTGTCCGAGCTGCTGGCCAGCACCGACCAGGTCATCGTCATGGGCCACGCCTACCCCGACCTGGACGTGGTGGGGGCGGTGGCCGGGGTGTGCGCCATCGCCCGGAAGAAGGGCGTGCCCATCCGGGCCGTCCGGGCCCCTCCCCCCTACCCGGCGGAGGAGCAGGTCCGCCAGCTGATGGCCCTGCCGGAGTACCGGGGCTGTTTGTCCCCGCGGAGGGAGGCCCTCCGGTTGGCAGGGCCCAACACGGTGGTGGTGGTGGTGGACACCAACCGCCCGGAGCAGACCCAGGCCCCCGACCTGCTGACCTCCGGGGCGCGGATCGTGGTCATCGACCACCACCGGCGGGCGGCCTCCTACATCGAGAAACCGGCCCTCAGTTTCCACGACCCCTACGCCTCCTCCGCCAGCGAGCTGGTGGCGGAGCTGGTCCAGTACATCCTGGATTCCGGCGACCTGAAACGGGTGGAGGCGGAGTCCATCCTGGCGGGCATCGTGCTGGACACCAAGGGCTTTACCATGCGCACCGGCGACCGTACCTTGAGACCGCCGCCTTCCTGCGCAAGGCCGGGGCGGACATCTCCCAGGTCAACAAGTGCTTCCAGCACAATCTGCGGGATACGGTGACCAAGTTCCAGATCATTCAGGGGCCCAGCCTATCATGGAACCATGGCCATCACCCTCACCGACCGGCTGGTGGGCCGGGCCATTGCCGGCCAGGCGGCCGATGAGATGCTGAACATCGCCGGCATTGAGGCCTCCTTCGTCCTCTTCCCGGAGGCGGGGCAGGCCTACCTCTCCGCCCGGTCCAGCGGCAATGTCAACGTCCAGGTGATCTGTGAGACCCTGGGGGGCGGGGGCAACGCCGCCACCGCCGGGGCCCAGTTCCCCGGCAAGACCCCGGAGGAGGTGCTCCCGCCGCTGAAGGGCGCCATCGACGCTTACTTCGACGATGGAAGCGACGCATAACACCGCAGGGCGCATCCGCGCTCGCCCAAAAGAACGATATTATAATTGGAGGTATCCCCATGAAAGTGATTTTACAGCAAGACGTGAAGGGCCAGGGTAAGCGGGGCCAGCTGGTGAATGTATCCGACGGCTATGCCCGCAACTTCCTGCTGCCCAAGAAGCTGGCCGTCCCCGCCAACGCGGACAATATGAACAAGATGATCATGCAGGACAAGGCCAAGAAGGCCCAGATGGAGGCCGAGAAGGCCGAGGCCCAGGCCACCGCCGAGAAGCTGAAGGAGCTGATGGTGAAGATCCCCGCCAAGGCGGGCAGCGGCGGCCGGCTCTTCGGCGCCGTCACCACCCAGGAGATCTCCGACGGCCTCAAGGCCCAGTTCGGCCTGAACATCGCCAAGAGCAAGATCGTCCAGGACGAGCCCATTAAGAGCTTTGGGACCTACCAGCTCAAGTGCAAGCTGGGGTATGAGATCACGGGCACCGTGAACGTGGTGGTCACAGAGGAGAAGTGAGGGGCTCCTGATCGGTAGGTTCCCGTTGGGACCGGCGCAGGGTGGACCCTGCGAGGTGGAGTTCCCGCCCGGTCCCGGGCGGGGATCCAGGCTTTCTCTAGAGAAAGCCCGGACGCAAGAGTCGCGGGGGGTGGCCCCCGCCCCCCCATTTATGGCCCGCTCGCTGCTCGCTCGCTCATTTTGGGGTTAGAGGCGCAGTGAAACGGTTGTGGGGCTAGTTCGAGGCCCAAGTAGGTGCCCTGATTTGGGGACTTTCTTTCGGGGGATGCTTTTTCGCGTATTTTCTGAAAAACGGTGTTCCAAAGTGGGTTTGGCATCCGGAAAAATAACCCCTCGAATATGCCAAAGACCACGAGTTTCCTGGAGAGGAGGTGTTTCCCGTCATGGAGGAGAGTTTGCTGCTTCGCCAGATTCCCCACAGTGTGGAGGCCGAGCAGTCGGTTTTGGGCGCCATGCTCATTGACGCCCGGTGCATCCCCGATGTCATCGAGGCCCTGCACCCGGAGGATTTCTACCTGAAAACCAACCGGGAGATTTACGAGACCATCTACGCCATGTTCAACTTCTCCGCCACCATTGACCCGGTGACGGTGCTGGACCAGATGAAGCAGGCGGGGGGTCTATGATGAGAACACCTCCCGGAACTACCTGCTCCAGCTCATGGAGATCACCCCCACGGCGGCCAATGTGAAGGAGTATGTCCGCATCGTCAAGGACAAGGCCCTCCTCCGCCGCATTGCGGAGACCGCCGGGGAACTCACCACCCTGGTCCAGGAGGGGGGGGGGACCGGCCAGGCCGTGCTGGATCTGGCGGAGCAGCGGATCTATGCCATCCGCCAAGGCCGGGCCGCCCAGGGGTTGGAGCCCCTGGCCCAGATCCTGGTGGACGTGTTTGACCGGCTCCAGGAGCTGGCCATGTCCGACAGCGACATCCCCGGCATGGCCACAGGATTCGGGGACTTGGACCGGACCCTCACCGGCTTTCACGGGGGAGCTTATCCTCCTGGCCGCCCGGCCGGGCATGGGCAAGACCTCCTTCGCCCTGAACGTCCTGCTCCACGCGGGGAAGTTTTCGGGGAAAAGCGTGGTGTTCTTCTCCTGGAGATGAGCCGGGAGCAGTTGGCCACCCGGCTGATCTCCAGCGAGGCGTTTTTGGACAACAAGAAACTCATGACGGGGAAACTCTCCCCCGACGATTGGGACAAGGTGACCCTGGCCTCTGCGGCCCTGGCCCACACCAAGATCTTCATCGACGACAACCCCTCCCTCTCCGTGGCGGACATGAACGCCAAGTGCCGGCGGGTGGAGGATTTGGGGATGGTGGTCATCGACTACCTCCAACTGATGCAGTCCTCCGGCGGCGGCACCAAATACGCTGGGGAGAACCGCCAGCAGGTGGTGGCAGACATCAGCCGGGCCCTGAAGATCATGGCCAAGGAACTCCATGTGCCCGTCCTGTGCCTGTCCCAGCTCTCCCGGGCCAACGAGAGCCGTTCGGACAAGCGGCCCATGCTCTCGGACCTGCGAGAGTCCGGGGCCATCGAGCAGGATGCCGACGTGGTCATGTTCCTCTATCGAGACGACTATTATAACAAGGACAGTGACAAGCGCAACCAGGCCGAGTGCATCATCGCCAAAAACCGGCGAGGGGAGACCACGACCATCCCCCTCCAGTGGTCGCCGGAGTTCACTGCCTTCTCTTCCTTGGAGCGTAACTATGAAGAACCCGATTGATCTGGTCGCCCAGGCGGCGGCCTTTGCCGACAGATACAACATGCTCCCCCAGGCAAAGCACCATCCTGGTGGCCTTGTCTGGCGGGGGAGACTCCATGGCCCTGCTCTCCGTGCTGGAGAAGCTGGCCCAGGAGCGGGACCTCCACCTCCACGCCGCCCACTTCAACCACCAGCTGCGGGGGGGGGAGTCCCAGCGGGACGAGACCTTCGTCACCGAGTGGTGCGAGAAGCGGAACATCCCCTGATCATCGGCCAAGGGGATGTGGCCCAGGAGGCCAAGGCGCAGGGCAAAGGGGTGGAGGAGACCGCCCGGCCATGCGCTACGGTTTCCTCACCCAGGCTGCCCAGGATCTGGGGCCGACAAGCTGGCCACCGCCCACCACGCCGATGACAATGCGGAGACCGTCCTCCTCCACCTGGTCCGGGGGGCCGGGCTGGATGGGCTCACAGGCATCCCCCGGTGCGGGGGATCCTGATCCGCCCCCCTGCTGGCCATTCCTCAGAGCGACATTGCGGCCTACCTGGAGCAGGAGGGCATCCCCCATGTGGAGGACAGTTCCAACTTTGACCTGACCTACGCCCGCAACCGCCTGCGCCAGGAGGTGGTGCCGGTGCTTTGCAGGAACTCAACCCTGCGTTTATCTCCACCCTCACCGCCAACCTGGACCACCTCCGGGAGGACCGGGATCTGCTGGAAGGCATGGCCCAGCGGGCCATCCAGGAAGCTAGGGTGACGGAGGGGCGGGTGTCCATCCCGGCCTCCACGTTGGCGGCGCTGGACCACCCCATTGCCGTGCGGGCGGTGAAGCTGCTTTGCTGGCCAAGGTGGAGTATTACCAGATCTCCTCGGTCCATCTGGACCAGATTTTGGCCCTGGCGGCCTCCACCTCCCCTTCGGCCTCCCACAACCTGCCGGGGGACCTCTTCGTGTGGCGGGAGTATGACCGGCTGGTGATGTCGCCGGCGGCCAACATGCCGGCGGCCTTCTCCCCTGCGGCTGATCACCGGGCCGGGGACCTTCCCCCTGGACAACGGCTGGACCATCACCGTGGAGGAGACCCTCTGCCCCGATCCCCGGAGCAGGGGGTATGCCTGGCACATCGCCCAGAGCACGGTGACCTATCCTCTGATCCTCCGCCCCCCCGTCAGGTGGGGGACCAGCTCCGCCTGCCTGGCCGGCGGACCAAGACCCTGAAAAAATGGTATATCGACGAAAAGATCCCGCCCAGAACCGGGAGATGCTCCCCGTCCTGGCAGACGAGGCGGGCCTGCTGGGGGCGGCTGGCCTGGGGCCCAACTATCCCCGCCTGGCCCAGCCCGGCCAGCCTGCCCTGTACATTCAGCTCACCGCGAAGCACCGCCCCACCCCCGACGTTGAGGAAACAGAGAACGAGAAAGGACCGAAGGAAACATGATGGAACAGGATATCCAAGAGATCCTCTTTTCCCCAGGAGGCATTGGCCCGCCGGGTGAAGGAACTGGCCGGCGAGATCCGCCGGGATTACGCCGGCAAGACCCCCTGGTGGTGGGGGGGCTCCGCGGCTGCTTTGTCTTTATGGCCGACCTGGTGCGGGAGCTGGACTTCCCGCTGACCTTGGACTTTATGGCCGCCTCCTCCTACCACGGGACGGAGAGTTCCGGGAAGGTCAACATCCAGCTGGACCTCCACGACGACATCGCCGGCCGGGACGTGCTTTGCTGGTGGAGGACATTTTGGACACCGGCAACACCCTCTCCAAACTGGTGGCGGAACTGAAGAGCCGCAACCCCGCCTCCCTGAAGCTGTGCGTCTTTGCTGGACAAACCCGAGCGGCGGGTCAGACCCCTGGAGGCGGACTATGTGGGCTTTACCATCCCCGACGCCTTCGTGGTGGGGTATGGGCTGGACTATGAGCAACAGTACCGCAACCTGCCCTATGTGGGCATTCTGAAGCCCAGCGTCTATCAGAGATGAGGGGCGCCGACGCCTTCCTGAAAACTACGGTTTGGCAGGAACCTCTCCGTGTTGCGGCGGCGGCGTGAAGGGGACCTTCCATCCGATAAGGAGTGATTTTTTGAAACCAAACGCCAATCCCTTCCGCGGGGTCGTTTTGCTGATCTGCGTGCTGGCGCTGATCTTCTGCGCCACCAGCATCTTCCGCACCACGACCCACCAGACCACATATTCCTATGCGGATATCCGGGACCTGTTCCAGCAGGAGAAGGTGGAGACCGTGCAGGTGGATGAGGACACCCTCACCCTGACCTTGAAGGAACCGGTCAACGGCAACAATGTGGTGACATACTCCATTTACAGCTTCCAGCTGTTCTATGACGACTTTAATGACATTGTGGTGCGGCAGTATGAGGACGGGATCATCTCCGACTACGACTACCCGGACAGCCCTCCCCCCGGCTTGGATGAGCACCATCCTCACCTGGGTGATCATCCTGGTGGTCATGTCCCTGCTGATGTACTTCCTCTTCTTCCGCCGGGCCCAGGGCGGCGGGGGCGGCGGCCCCTCGGCGGCCCAGTTCGGCAAGGCCCGGGCCCGCACCCTGGCTGAGACCGGCCGCACCGTCACCTTCAACGACGTGGCCGGGGCAGACGAGGAGAAGGGAGGAACTGGCCGAGGTGGTGGACTTCCTCCGCCAGCCCGCCCAGTACACCCAGTTGGGGGCCCGGATTCCCAAGGGCGTCCTCCTGGTGGGCCCTCCGGGTACCGGCAAGACCCTCCTGGCCCGGGCTGTGGCCGGGGAGGCCGGTGCCAGTACCTGTCCATCTCCGGCTCCGACTTTGTGGAGATGTACGTCGGCGTCGGCGCCAGCCGCGTGCGCGACCTCTTCACGCAGGCCAAGAAGAGCGCCCCGGCCATCATCTTCATCGACGAGATCGACGCCGTGGGCCGCCAGCGTGGCAGCGGCCTGGGCGGCGGACACGACGAGCGGGAGCAGACCCTGAACCAGCTGCTGGTGGAGATGGACGGCTTCGGCCGTACCGAGGGCGTGATCGTCCTGGCCGCCACAAACCGCCAGGATATTCTGGACCCGGCGCTGCTGCGTCCCGGCCGGTTCGACCGGCAAATTTATGTGGGCCTGCCGGACATCAAGGGCCGCGAGGAGATCCTCCGGGTCCATGCCCGGAACAAGCAGCTGGCCGAGGATGTGGACCTTCACACCGTGGCCCAGGCCACCGCGGGCTTTACCGGGGCGGACCTGGCCAACCTGCTCAACGAGGCGGCCCTCCTCTCCGCCCGGGAGCACCGGCCCTACATCCGCATGGACGTGCTCCACGAGGCCATGCTGAAGGTCATCGCCGGTCCGGAGAAGAAGAGCCGGGTGGTGCCCATGGATGCCCGGCGGCTCACCGCTTACCACGAGGCGGGCCATGCGGTGGTGATCCATGCCCTGAAGAGCCAGGATCCGGTCCATCAGATCACGATCGTCCCGCGCGGCCAGGCGGGCGGCATGACCATCTCCCTGCCCGACGAGGACCGGATGTACCAGTCCCGCACGGAGCTCCAGGAGCGCATCTGCACCTGCCTGGGCGGCCGGGTGGCGGAGGAACTGGTGCTGGGAGACATCTCCACCGGCGCCTCCAACGACTTGCAGACCGCCACCGCCATCGCCCGGAGCATGGTGACGAAGTACGGCATGAGCGACCGTCTGGGTGCCATCTCCTACGACAGCGACCAGGAGGTCTTCATCGGCCGGGCATGACCCAGGCCCGGGCCTACTCGGAAGAGGTGGCCGGCCTCATCGACGAGGAGATCAAGGCGCTGCTGGACCACGCCTACGCCCGCGCCGGGAGATCCTCTCCCAGAACCGCCAGGCGCTGGACCGCACCGCCGAGTACCTGCTGGAGTTTGAGACCATGTCCGCCGAGGACTTTGCCCTGGTCTTTGACGACCCCGCCGCCCTGGAGCAGCGGAAGGAGGAGGAGCGGAAACACCGCCTCCGGAAGACCGAGGAGGAGAAGGCCCATCAGACCCGGCTCCAAGCGGGCGGAAGCCGCCCAGAAGGCGGCCCAGGAGGCCGAGGCCAAGGCCAAAGCCGAGGCGGAGGCCAGAAAGCACCCGCCCCAGCCGCCGGACCCCTTCTAAGGGCGTCCAGCCATGCCGCTGGAAGCGGCACCCATCCACCGAGATGTTCGGGGGGGACCCTGTGGGGTCCCCCCCTGTTTTTGTGGACGGGGGCGGGCCCGGTGGGGAAGGCGACACCCTTCGTGCCCCTTCGGCATAGACTGCACTGGGGAGATCCCCCCCGGAGAGGAGTATCTTTCATGTGCTGTAACAACACGGTTTCCAATGCCTGGGGCTGCGGCCGCACCGGCAGTACCCCAACCACCACCGCCACCACCATGACCGCCCGGGTGCTGGAGGTGCGGTGCGATTCCCCTGCTGGTGTGCGACTGCTCCACTTGCCAGCAGGTACAGGTGAACACCGCCAACGCCTGCTTTGCTATCAGGTGGGGACTGCCTGTGCATCCACTACAACGGTGCGATGACCAACAGCATCCCACCCCAGATTTCGGCCACCTGCATCCACAGAAGGTAAGGCGCGACGCCTTGGGCGCAGAAAAGGGGTGAGGCCCGTGGGCCTCACCCCTTTGTGATGGGATGGGTGGGTTACGGTTTCCGGCCGAATCCGGTGCGGATGGCCTTGAGCAGCTGGATGACCAGCATGCTTTATGATGGCCAGGCCGGGGATGGCCAGCCCCAGGGTCCAGGGCAGGGCCACGGCCTGCATGAGCTCCTCCAGCACGGGGATGGCTAGGACGGCCACCAACAGGAGGGTGCCCACGGCGAAGGCCGCCAGCAGGGGCTTGTTGTTCCAGAACTTCCGGGTGAAAATCACCGGTTCTGCCGCCTTGCAGTTAAAGCCGTGGAACAGACGCGACAGGCAAAGGGTGGAGAAGGCCATGGTGGCCCCTGCCGCCTGGCCGCCGTAGTTGAGGCCCAAGTGGAAGGCGATGATGGTAGCCAGCCGCGATGACCAACCCCTCCAGCCCCACGCTGAGGAGGAAGGGCCGGGTAAGGATGCCCTCGTTCCGGGGGCAGGGGCTTCTCGTGCATCACCCGGTCGGTGTGAGGCTCCAGGCCCAGGGCGATGGCGGGCAGGGAGTCGGTGAGCAGGTTGATAAACAGCAGGTGGACGGCGGCGAAGGGCACCGGCAGGGCCATAAGGGAGGCGTAGAGCACCGTGAGGATGCCGGCGGTGTTCCCCGACAGGAGGAACTGGATGGACCGCTTGATGTTGGCGTAGACGTTCCGACCGTTTTTCACCGCCTTGACGATGGTGGCAAAGTTGTCGTCCGTCAGCATCATGCCCGCGGCGTCCTTGGCCACATCGGTGCCGGTGACGCCCATGGCCACGCCGATGTCCGCCTGCTTGAGCGCGGGCGCGTCGTTGACGCCGTCGCCGGTCATAGCCACCAGGTTGCCCCGGTCCTGCCAGGCCTTGACGATGCGGATCTTATGCTCCGGGGACACCCGGGCATAGACGGAGACTTTGGGGACGAACTCCTTGAGTTCCTCCTCGCTCATCTTTTCCACCACGGCGCCTTCCACCGCCTCGGTGCCCGGCGTCAGGATGCCGATCTCCTTGGCGATGGCAGCGGCGGTGACTTTGTGGTCGCCGGTGATCATAATGGGCCGGATACCGGCGGCGATACATTCTGCCACAGCCTGCTTGGACTCCTCCCGAGGGGGGTCCATCATGGCGATGAGGCCCAGGAAGAGGAGGTTGTTCTCGTCCTCCAGGGAGACCTCCATGGTTTCCATCCGGCGGCAGGCGAAGGCCAGCACCCGGAGGCCCTGCTCGGAGAAGGACTGGTTGACCCGCTCAATCTCCTCCCGCTCTCCGGGGCCCAGGAGGGTGCGGTCCAGGGCACGTCCACGGCGCCCTTGGTCATAAGCATGTACCCCCCAGAGAACTGGTGGAGGGTGGACATGAGCTTCCGGTCGGAGTCAAAGGGGAGCCCCCCAGCCGGGGCCAGTGCTCCGGACGTCCAGTTCGTCGAAGCCGAAGTCCTCCCCCAGCCGGACCAGGGCGGTCTCGGTGGGGTCGCCGATCTCCCCGTGCTCGTTCACGGTGGCGTCGCCGCACAGCAGGGCCGCCCGGAGGAGGGGTTCCTGGATGGGGTCCTTGAAGTCCGCCTGGGCGGCGGGGATCACCCGGCCGCCCACATAGAGCTGACGGACGGTCATCTTGTTCTGGGTCAGGGTGCCGGTCTTATCCGGAGCAGATGACGGAGACGGAGCCCAGGCCTTCCACCGCCTGGAGTTTGCGGATGATGGCGTTCTCCCGGGCCATCTTCTGGGTGCCCAGGGCCAGGACGATGGTAACGATGGAGCTCAGGGCCTCCGGGATGGCGGCCACGGCCAGGGCCACGGCGAAGAGGAAGGCGCTCATCACATTCTCGCCCCGGACCAGGACGCTGACGGCGAAGAGGATGGCGCAGAGCACCAGGATGCCGATGGAGAGCTTCTTGCCGAAATTGTCCAGGCTCACCTGGAGGGGGGTCTTCTTCTCGGAGGTGGTTTTCAGGAGGGAGGCGATCTTGCCCATCTCCGTGCCCATGCCGATGCCGGTGACCAGGAAGCGGCCCCGGCCATAGGTGACAAAGCTGCCGGAGAACACCATGTTCTTCCGATCTCCCAGGGGAACGTCCTCGGCCTCGATGGGGGTCTCCTCCTTTTTCGACGGGGAGGCTCTCCCCGGTGAGGGCGCTCTCGGCGGTCTTCAGGCTGGCGCACTCCAGCAGCCGGCCGTCGGCGCAGACGGAGTCGCCGGCCTCCAGCACCACCACGTCCCCACGGGACCACGTCCCGGCCGGGGATCTGGATGGTCTTGCCGTCCCGGATCACCTTGGCGGTGGGGGCAGACATCTGTTTGAGGCTGTCTAGGGACGCCTCGGCCTTGATGGTCTGGACGGTGCCCAGGATGGCGTTCATGGTGATAACCGCCAGGATGACCACCATACTCTCCACATCCCCCAGCACCGCAGAGATCACTGCGGCAACGATGAGGATGATCACCAGGAAGTCGGCAAACTGTTCCAGGAAAATCCGGAATCCGGATTTTTGCCGCCCTCCTGCAGCTCGTTGGGGCCGTATTTCTCCAGGCGCTGGGCCTCCTTGGTGGTGAGCCCTTGGGGCCACTTTGAGGCTGTCCAGCAGGTCCTTGCCGGCCCGCCGCCAGATCTGGTTGGGTTTGTTCATTCCGTGTTCTCTTCCTTTCCGCGTTCCGGTGCAGGGACACAAAAAACAGAGACCTTTTGTCTCCCACACCCAGCATGGAATCCAAAAAGTCTCGCCATTTCAAACCGCGGCAGGGGCAAGCCTGCCCGTGCATTGACGCCGCGGCTCCACACCGTTGCTTGTGGCGGCTACTCCCCTTTTTACTGGGCCATCATAGCTTATTTTTGCCCGGTTGTCAAGAGGCATACACAGTTTTTGCGGGGGCATTTCGCCTTGACGAGGGGCGGGCCGCGTTTTTATAATAAAAGTATCTTTACCGAAGAGAACGGGGCCCCTGGGGCCCTGGAGAAAAAGGAGGAACGATGATGAAGAGACGAATGCTGGCTGGCGGCATGGCGGTGGTGCTGTCCCTGATGGTGATGGTTTCCCCGGCCCTGGCCGTGGAGAATACGCCGGCGGATGGAACTGCCGAGGAAGCCACCGGAGATCTCCTCACCCCGGAGACCACTCCCCGGAAGGGGAGACCGAGACCGGGGAGGAGACGCCGGTGACCCCGCCGGACCAAGACACCCAGGAACCGGAGACCCCTGAAGCCCCCGCCACCCCGGAGGAACCGGAGGACACCACCCCGGCCCAGCCTCTGCCGGAGGGGCCGCCCTGCGCCAGGACCATGTGGCCTACATGGCGGGGTTCCCTGGGGGAACCTTCCAGCCGGAGACCCAGCTCACCCGGGCCCAGGCGGCGCAGATCCTGTACCGCCTGCTGGCCGATCCGGACAGCGGCACCGGCGACTGTGAGTACACCGATGTGGCCGACAGCGACTGGTTTGCCCAGCCGGCCCGGGCGCTGTGCGCCTTGGGCATCTTTGACAACGGCGCCTTCTTCCGCCCCAACGATGTGATTACCCGGGCGGAGTTTGTGGCCCTGCTCCTGCGGGTGAACCCCCAGGAGGGGGGGACAGCCACCTTCCCCGACGTGCCCGCCACCCACTGGGCGGCCCAGACCATCAGGGCCGCCGCCGCCCAGGGCTGGATCGGCGGCTACCCCGACGGCACCTTCCGTCCGGAGAACGGCCTGACCCGGGCAGAGGCCTGCGCGGTGCTCAACCGGATGCTGGGCCGGACGGGGACAGCGCCCAGGCCAATAAACTGATGACCCTGGGCCTCTTTGCGGACGTGCCGGCCAGCCATTGGGCGGCCACCACCATCGCAGAGGCGGCGGTGCGGCACACCCCGGTGGACAATGGCGCTGGGGAGACCTGGACCGGCGTGGACCTGACCCAGATGACCTTCCAGGCTGGGATCCACCAGGTGGACGGCCAGCTGTACTATGTGGACCGGGACGGCAACCTGGCGGTGAACCAGGTGGTGGGAGCCTACACCGCGGGCAGCGATGGCGCCCTGGTGCAGACGGGGACCTTCTACCAGCTGCCCTATGTGCCCTACATCAGCCAGATTGACAACATCTACGCCTGGGTGGGGTGCGAGGCTGTGTCCACCCTGATGGGGCCGCAGGCCAAGGGGTATGCCACGGACGTGTCGGTGAAGTACTTCCTGGACAACCTGCCCCGGCACAGCTCCAACCCGGAGAAGGGGTTTGTGGGCTCCCCCTATGTGCCCGACACCTCGAAGCGCACCCGGACCACCATCTACCCGGCCAAGCTGGGCGGAGTACTCCAACAGCTACTGCAACGGGGACGTGGTGTGCGCCGACTTCCGGGGGCCTCCATCACCGACCTGCGGCGGGAGCTGCTGGCGGGCAACTGCGTGGTGGCCTACATGACCCTGTGGTGGGAAGCACCGTATTACCGGTACTACAACATCGAGGGCACCACCCAGCGCCTGGTGAGCAATAACCACGCGGTGCTGGTCTACGGCTATGACCCGGAACGGGGATATCGGATCTCCGATCCCTACAACTACTACAACCGGGGTGAGGTTTACCAGTACTGGGAGAATGCCCAGACCTTCGAGCGGATTTGGAACGAGCGGCAGACCGGCATGGTGATCCGCTGACCCCCCCCCGACAACCTCTTTCCAACGGGAAAAAGCCCGGAGCCGAATCGGCTCCGGGCTTTTTTGGGATTGGTAGATAGAGGGAGGCACCGCGCCTTACACCTCGGAGAGGGTGAAGGTGAACTCAGTAAACCCGTTTTCGCTGGTGACGAAGATGTCCTCCTTGTAGGTGTTCAGGAGGGTTTTCACGATGTACAGCCCCAGGCCCACCCCGTCCTTGTGGGTGGAGCGGGAGGAGTCGGCCTTGTGGACCCGGTCGAAAATGTGGGAGAGCTGTTCGGGGGGATGGTCTCCCCCCTGGTTGCCGATGGCGATGTAGGCCTTGCCGGCTTTGGAGGTGATCTTCAGGGTGAGCAGCCCCTTGGGAGAGGCGAACTTCACGGCGTTGTCCACCAGGTTATAGCACACCTGGGTGATGGAGTCCGGGTCGCCCCACACCATCACGGGGGCCGTCGGGGAGGTGGGTTTCCACCTCCAGGTCCTTCTCGGTGATCTTGGTCTCCAGGCTGACCAGCACCCGCAGGAGGATCTCGGCGGCGTCAAACTGCTCCTGGGCGGCCACCCGCTCCGAGGACTGGAGCCGGGACAGGTCCAGCATCCGCCGCACCAGCCGGGACAGGCGGCGGGTCTCAGAGACGATGATCTCCAAAGAGTCCCGTTCCCGCTCCGGGGGGATGGTGCCGTCCAGAATGCCCTCCGCGAAGCCGGAGATGGTGGTCATGGGGGTCTTGAGCTCGTGGGAGACATTGGCGATGAACTCGCTGCGCTCTGCTCGGCCTGGGCCAGGAGTCTGCCATGGCGTTGAAGGCGGCGGCAAGCTCCCCGATCTCGTCGTTGCGGTTTTTGTAGTCGGTGATGCGCACGTCCACCTCCCCCCCGGGCGAAGCGGTGGGCGAAGGAACACATGCTCTTCAGGGGGTCCACCATCTTTTGGACGGTGAAGGAGCAGATGATCAAGGTGATCAGGAGAACCGCAATGGCAGTGATGAAGAAAAGCTGGAAGGTGTGCTGGAGAAACTCCATCACGGAGGTGGCATCGTTGGCCACAAAGAGGAAGCCGGTGGGGGACGTTGGAGGAGACCAGCTCCCCGGTGTTCTGATCCCGCACCAGGGGAGAGGATCTCGCTGGTGACGTAGCACCGGGTGTTGAAGATGCCGTCAAAGGTGGTCATACCGCTGTAGGACCGCCCGCTGAGCAGCTGGTTGGTGGCCCAGGAGGGGATGGAGACCTCTCCCCCAGAGGTGAGCAGTTCCTGGTTCCAGTTTGTGCCGGCGGCGCAGACCACCAGACCCTCGGTGTTGCACACCAGGACGGTGGTGTCGGTGAGGAGGACCACCGACTGGATGGAAGTTGACAAAGTCCTTGTCGGTGAGGGAACTGCCCTCGGTGAGGGCCACGCTGGCGTAGTCAGAGATGAAGCCGGCGTTGCGGTCCAGGGTGGATTGGATCTCCTGGAGCTGGTAGCGGTAGGACAGGGAGAAGAACCCTGACGCCCAACAGGGTCATACAGAGGATGATGAGGCCCAGCATCACCGTGACCTGGCGCAGGTACATGCTTTTCGGTTGTGCCATAGCCGCGTGCCCGGTCAGTCGTTGTGGGAGCCTCGAACTTATACCCCACGCCCCAGACGGTCTTCAGCCTCCACTGGTCGCTGACGCCCTCAAGCTTCTCCCGCAGGCGCTTGATATGTACATCCACCGTCCGGCTATCCCCAAAGTAGTCAAAACCCCACACCTCGTCGAGCAGCTGGTTGCGGGTATAGACTCGGTTGGGGGAGGCGGCCAGGTGGTAGAGCAGCTCCAGCCCTTTCAGGGGTGTCCACCCGCTTGCCCCCGGACCTCCAGTTCGTAGGAGTCCAGGTTGATCACCAGGCCGTCGAAGGACCAGGCGGCGGGCTTTGGCTTCGTCCCCCCTAGGCGGCGGAGCACGGCGTGGATGCGGGCCAGCACCTCCTTCATTTCAAAGGGCTTGACAATGTAGTCGTCGGCGCCCCCCTCCAGGCCGGTGACCTTGTCCTCGGTCTCCCCCTTGGCGGTGAGCATGATGATGGGGGTTTTGTCGGTCTCCCGAATTTTGGCGCAGACGGCCCAGCCGTCCATCACCGGCAGCATGATGTCCAGCAAAGCACCAGGTCGGGGGCGGAAGAGGCGGTAGAGCTCCAGGGCTTTGCCGCCGTCCTCGGCGATCATGGTCTCGTAACCTTCCTTTTTCAGGTAGAGGTTGATGAGCTCGGCGATGTTGCTCTCATCCTCTACGATGAGTACTTTTCTTGCCATGGGGACACCTCTTTCTGTGGATTGAAAATCAAGATGGGGATAGAATAGCAAAAAAGTTTGAACAAATCTTGTGTTTTCGGGTGTTTTGGGGCAAAAATCCTTTCTGTATTATGGCATAGTGGGAAGATGGCGTCAAGGGAATAACGTCCTCCAAACCGGGCATAGTAGGGGTGGACTCTTGAGAAAGGAGATGCATCCATGAGCCAGAAAAAGGAAAACAAAACCCCTGCAACGGCCAGTTCTCGAAGGAAGCGGGCCAGCAGAAGAAGGGCAGAAAGCAGAACAGCGGCTTTGGCGCCGGCCAGGAAAAAGGGCGGCGAGCAGACCGGAAAATAAACCCGTTAGAAACACGGCCCCGGCGCTTTTCTTAAAGTGCCGGGGCCGTGCCAGTATTATGTGGCGTTATGGTGTAGACTCTGCCGTGCTTTTGCGTCAGTGTGTAGGCGACGTGAAACGACGTGCCTGCCTGAGCGGGATAGATGCGGAAGTGGTATGCGTGGGTCCACGCGTCCAGAGATGTAGCGATAGATGCCGTCTGACCAGGGGACAAGGGAATCCCAGCGGCTACGTCGTCTTCGTTGGTGAGCAGAACGGAAGAGGTTCCTCCGTTATAGGCAGTGAAGCGAAGCCACTTTCCGTTGGTTGGGTCAGCTGTGCCTGTGATTTGACTGTCTACCGTAGAGGAAGCGGTGCCAGACTGGAGCTCTGTGGCTTGGATGCGTGGGGATACAATAGACAGTTCATTTTGACAAGCGCATGCTAGCAGACCGACGCAAATGATGGAAACAATACAGAAAAAGAATTTTCGTGGGGAATGGTTCGACCGTTTTAAGACAAGACTTTTCATAGAAATAGATCCTTCCTTCTGTTGAGACTAAAGGGATAGATCAAGGCTGGCCAACCTTTCTATACATATATTCCACCAAATCTTTCATGTGGACAGGATGCAAAACATTTCTTGAATATTATGTTTACAAACTCTAAAAAGTTATGATATTTTCGTGCTAATAGTTGAACCCTTCTAGAGGAATAAAGAAGAGAATGGCAGAATGGATCGGGAAAAAAGAAGCCTTTTGACCAATTATATCAACAGTGGTTTTTAAACTGCTGAGATATGCCGGCGTGGCGGTTAAAAATCACCATGTGGCGGAGGAAATCGTGCAGGATACATTTTTAGTCGCACTGCAGAAGGTGGATTATCTTTTCGCTTCCGAAGAACCGGGACGTTGGTTAAAGCAAACCGTAAAATATAAGATTCTTCATTATTTTCGAGAGCAAAAAAGGGACCAAATTTTGCTACTTCCGTTAGAGGATGGAAAGCCTGGCGAACCGATGGGGGGCAGGGGGAATTGAGCGGATTGAAGAGAAAAGAAGCGATAACCAAATTATGGGAGGCCATACATCGGGAATTAAAACCGGAAGAACGTTTCCTGCTCCAAAAAATATCCGTAGAAGGAAAAAAGCTATCAGGAAGCTGCCATAGAGCTGGGGTGCTCTGTGGGGCCTGTCAAAAAACGTATGCAACGGCTTCGGCTCAAACTACGAGAAGCTTTACGCAAAGACGGGACATTGGAGGGCAAGAAAAACCGTGGAGATAGGCAAAAGAGGAGATGTCTAGCATGGGGGATCCATTGAAAACGGAAACGGCAATCTGAGCGAAAAAACGACGCAAGAATTGATGGAGTTCCTAGAAAAAGATATTTTTGGAAAGGAAGAGGCGGAGTTCGGGCTTATTGATCAGGTTTTAGAGGAATTGGAACGACGAGATGAAGATCAGGAAGAAAGAAAAAAAAACATCTTAGAGGCAAGAAAAGAATTTAATAGGTTATATAAGGGATTGGAAGAGCCGCTGTATGAAGAGGGGCGCCTTTAAAGGAAGAAGAAACACTGCGGGGCTCTAAGAAACGAAGAAGAAACCTGAAGCTTTTCATTGCTGCTTTGATCGTTCTGGGAATGTCAGCGGTAATCCCTGCGATAGGCAGTGAGGAAGGATTCCCAACCCAAGATGTTTGGCAGGCGGAGAACAGCCCCCAAATCAAAGGTTGGGCGGTAGAGGTTCAATTGGAGGGAAACGGGGGATGACCGTTCAATATGCAGTGGCTGGCCAGGGAGAAGTGTCGGCCATCGGGGCAGAGGAGATTGTTCTCTGGAAACAGGTGGGAGATCATTGGTTAGAGGCTGCCCGATATGGCCCAAGTGCACTAGCCGCGCATCAGGACAATCAGGAGTATAAGAAAGGCGACGTTTTCTATCAAGGTCAGCCAGGGGTGCGTATCGAGTAGAAGTTAGCGTATTTTCTAAGAACGACCAGGGATATGACAAACGAACCAAAGTGATAGACTTAATTGCAGAGTGATCTGCAAATGGGGAAAAAAGTAACCAGAAAGCAACGACACATAGAGAGACCTTTCGCGCTGATATGGGTCTGGAACTCTCGTTGTGTTGGATGCTGAGGACTATATTGTTACGAGCCGTGGGGAAGCCCCCCCGCCCGGCCAGGCCCGCCAGACCCTTGCAGGGGCTGGCGGGTTTATGCTATCATCAGGGAAGAATCGTTGGGGAGAGGGGAACGGGCATGGAACACAAGCGGCAGCTGGAACTGGCGCAGGTGCTGAAGCTCTCCCCGACGCTGCTCCAGTCCATGGGAATTTTGCAGATGACCACCTTGGAACTGGCGGACTACCTCCAGGACCTGGCCCTGGAGAACCCGGTGATGGAGGAGACGCCAGGGGCCCGGGAGACCGCTTGGGACGCCTTTGCCAGCCAGGTGCCCTGGCTGGCCGGGGAGAGATGGCCTCCGGCGGGCCGGCGGTGGGGAACCTGGCCGGCGAGACCGGGAACCGGAGTCCTTGGCGTTTTTCCTGGCGGAGCAGCTGGACCGGAAGGGGCTGGACCAGCCCTTGCTGGCGGTGTGCCGGTACCTGGTGGACTTGCTGGACGACCACGGCCGGCTGGATCCGGAGGATCTGGCGGACCTGACCCAGGCCGGGGTGCCGGAGGCCCTGCTGGAGGAGGGGTTGCCGCCCTGCAGTCCCTGGACCCGGCGGGGGTGGGGGCTCAGAGCGCCGGAGAGAGCCTGGCCCTCCAGCTGAAGCGGCGACCGGGAGACCATCGGGTGGCCCTGGCCATCTGTGAGAAGGGGCTGGATCTGCTGGCCCGGGCAGCAGGGCCCTGGCCCTGGCCCGGCAGCTGGGGTGCCCAGGCCATCCGGGCACTGGACCCCAACCCCGTGGGGGCGTGGGCGGTCAAAGGGGGAGACCGAGTACCTCCGCCCCGATGCCTGGGTGGCGGAGATCGACGGGACCTTGCAGATCTTTGTGAACCAATGGGACCTGCCTCAGTTCCACCTCAGCCCGGCCTACCTGCAGATGGCCCGGGAGGACCCCGGCGGCGAGGCGGCGGACTACCTCCGCCAGAAGATTCAGCAGGCCCGGTGGGTGCTGCAGTGCGTCCGCCGGCGGCAGGAGACCCTGACGCGGTGCCTCACCGCCTTGGTGGCGGCCCAAGAGGGCTTTTTCCGGGGAGGACCTCGGTGCCGGGGCCTTTGCTGGGGCGGGAGCTGGCGGAGACCTTGGGCCTGCATCCCTCTACGGTGAGCCGCACGCTGGGACACAAGGCCCTGCAGTGCCGCCAGGGGTCTTTCCCCTGGGCTGGTTCTTTGGCCGGGCGGTGGGGGGGGGCTCTCCCCAAAGGGGTCCAGGCCCGCATTGCCCAGCTGGTGGCGGAGGAGGATGCCCGATGTCCTTACAGCGACCAGGGATTGATGGAACGCCTCCAGGCGGAGGGCATCCCGTGGCCCGGCGAACGGTGGCCAAGTACCGCCAGGCACTGGGACTGCCGCCGTCCTACCGGAGGAAACGGTAAAAACACCCCCAGCGCACGCTGCCCGGGGTTTTTGGGGAGAGGGAGTGCCTCCCCTGGGATTTGTATGGAGTTCAACAGAAACGAAAGGGGAAAACCCGGGCGGGAGGCAATGGAGCATCCTCCCGCCCGAGACATTCCTAATGGGAGAAATAGGGCCAAGGCGTCAGACTTGGCAGGGATTATTCGTCGCCCATGGTGGCGAACATGGCGGCAACCCGCTCTTCCTTGGGCACTTTGCGGCGCTGGCCGCTGTTGCCCAGGTAGAGGATGATGCCGATGGCCATCCAGACCAGGAAGATGATCATGGCCATGGTACCCATGTAGCAGGGGGAGGTGGGGATGAAGAACATCACCCAGATCACGGTCATCACGATACCGCCAAACCAAGCGGTGGGGGTGCCGCCGACGATCTTATAGGGCCGGGGCAGGTCGGGCTCGGTCTTCCGCAGACGGATCAGGCAGAAGCAGGTGATAGCCCAGGAGGTCAGACAGGCGGTGCCGGAGAAGGAGGTCAACGGCTCGATCAAACCGACGCCCAGGAAGGGCCGGCCGCCGACAGGACAGCGCAGAGGATGATGCCGTTGGTGGGCACGCCGTTCTTGGGGTTCTGCTTTGCCAGAGCCTTGGGCACCAGGTTGGCACGGGCCAGGCACATGAGCAGACGAGGGGCGGCCACATAGAAGCCGTTCCAGGTGGTCAGCAGGCCAGCCAAGGTGCCGATGAGGATGACGATATACAGCACCCGGCCGATGGCGCCGCCGTAAGCGTTCAGCAGCAGGTTGGACACGGCGGGAGAGTCCACATCCAGGAAGTCCTGCCAGGGGCAGCGGCTGCGCCCAGGACAAACAGAGCCAAAAGCATAGAACAGAGCGGCCACGGCCACGGCCATCACCACGGCCTTGCCCACGTCCTTGACGTCGCCGGAGGCGTCCTCCACGGCCTGGGGAATGGTCTCAAAGCCGCACATATAAAGAAGGGGGCCGAGGTCATGATGGCTAGGATACCGCCGAAGATGCTGCTGTGGTTGGCACCGTTGACGTTTTCATAGATGGGCTTCAGGTTGTTAAAGTCAAACTTGAAGATGCCGCTGATGATGCCAATGGCCGCCGCCGCCAAGAGGATGACAGTCATGACCTTCTGGAACCAGGCGGCGGAGACCGCGCCCTTAGCGTTGGCCCAGGTGATGATGGCGGTGACCACCAGACCGATGATCAGGCCGCCCAGGTAGACATCGCCGCCGTTCAAGGTGTACAGCGGAGTGTCACCCCGGACGCCGGGGATGATCATGGACAGCACGTCGGTGACGTAGATGGCTTCCCAGGGAAGCATAAAGATGAACGCACCGAAGGCGGCCCACCCGGAGATGATGGATGCCGTCTCTCCGAAGGCACGGTAGGCGAAAGCCGCACCGCCGCCGGCCACGGGGAGCATGGGGGTCAGTTCGCAGTAGCACAGGGCCACAGGGGTGAGAATTACCAGAACCATCAGGTAACCGATGGCGGCGGGAATGGGGCCGCCGCTGTTGGCCATCCAGTTGTTCAGGGAGAGGGCCCAGCCCACGCCCACGATGGCGCCGAAAACCGATGGTAAAGAAGTCAAAGGAACTTAAGCCCTTGGTCTCAGGATTGTTGCTCATAAAACACCTCTTTTTTCTCAGTCGGGGTGGAAAATCTCTATTTGGTTTTCAAGGTGGCCTGTCAAGGGGGAGGGACCCTCCCCTTGGACAGGGAGATTGGCTCGGGTTTCCTGGGCTTACTTCAGGCAGGTCTGGATGGCCTTCTCCAGAATGTTCAGGCCGCATTCCAGCTGCTCATCGGTGATGACCAGGGGCGCCAGGAAGCGGATGACCTGGCCCCAACGGCCGGAGTTTTCTACCATCAGGCCGTTCTTGGCGCACTCTTGGACGATGGCGGAGACCAGCTCGCCGTTGGGCTCCTTGGTCTTCTTGTCCTTGACGAACTCCAGGCCGATCATGGCGCCCATGCCGCGGACGTCGCCGATGACCTCGTACTTTTCCTTCCACTGGTTATAGCGGTCGGTGACGATCTTGCCGATCTCCAGGGAACGGTCAGCCAGGTGGTCCCGCTCCATGATTTCGATGGTCTTCAGGGCGGCGGCGCAGGCCACGGCGTTGCCGCAGAAGGTGCCGCCGATGGTGCCGGCGGGGACGGCCTGCATAATCTCTTCCCGGGCCACGATGGCGCTGATGGGCATACCAGCGGCGATGGACTTGGCGGTGGCCAAAATGTCGGGCTGGACGCCGGCTTCGGCCCAGTACTCGGTGGCGAACATCCGGCCGGTACGGCAGAAACCGCTCTGCACTTCGTCGGCGATGAGGAGGATGCCGTGGTCGTCGCAGACCTTCCGCAGGGCCTTCACCCATTCAATGGGGAGCGGGGATGAAGCCGCCCTCGCCCTGGAGGGCTCCACCACGATGGCGGCCACGGTGTCGGCGGCGGTGCCTTCCTCGAAGACGTCATAGATGCTGTTGATGTAGTACTGGATGGCCTCTGCTTCGGTCATCTCAGCGGGGTTGCGGTAGAAATAGGGAACTGTGCACGATACACGCCCTCAGCCAGGGGCCCATGTCGGTGGCATAGGCTTTCTTGGCGGTCATGGTCATGGTCAGCAGGGTGCGGCCATGGAAGGCGCCGGTGAAGGTGATGATGTTGGGACGCTTGGTGTAGCCGCGGGCCACCTTGACGGCGTTCTCGTCGGCCTCGGCGCCGGAGTTGGCGAAGTAGGCACGCTTCTTGTCGCCCTTGACGGGGACGATGGCGGCCAGCTTCTCGGCCAGAGCCACATAGCCTTCGTGGGTGACGATGTTGAACATGCCGTGGAAATACTTTTCAGACTGGGCTTTCACGGCCTCCACGATTTCGGGATGGGGTAGCCGATGTTCAGCACGCCCACGCCGCCGATCCAGTCCAGGAAGCGGTTGCCGTCCACGTCTTCCAGCATGGCGCCCTCGCCCTTGGCGATGACCACGGGATAGACGCAGCGGATGGCATCAGGGACCACGTCGGCGCGGCGGTCGATGATGGCCTGGGCCTTGGGACCGGGCAGGGTTTCGGTGATGATCTTGGGCAGGTCAGTACGTAACATTTTGCAATTCCGTCCTTTCTTTTTCTTTTTCCTTGTTGCTCATTTCAGAGAAGAAGTAGATGGTAGGGATGCGATATCTGTTCACGGCATACCGTGAGACATTTGAGGGGAGCGCTTAATAGAGACTGGTGTAGATGTCCAGAATATCCTGCCGGCTCAGGGGCACGAAGTTGTTGTTCAGCAGGCGCCGCTGGTTGGCGATGACGGAGTCGGTGAACTCCTCCAGCTCGCTCTCCTTCATGCCGTACTCGTGGAGGGCTTTTTTGGCAACAGGGTGTTCAGCAGATCCTCCAGGGCTTCATAGACCTTGTCCACGTCACAGCCCAGGATGCCGGCCATGTAGGCGTTGAGCTTGGCGATGGCCCCGTCGGTGCGGATGGACATGTATTTCTTCATGACGCCGGTGAACATGGCGTAGTTGGACTCCCCGTGGGGCACATGGTAGGCGGCGCCCAGGGGGTAGCTCAAAGCGTGGACCGCGGCGCGGCCGGCGTTGCCAAAGGCGATGCCGCCGTAGGTGCTGGCCAGGAGGAAGTCATGAGCGACAGGATGCGGGCCTCAGGGCCCTTGTCCCGGATTTCCATGTAGCCCTTGAGGATGATCTCAATGGCCTTGTACCCAAAGAGCTCGGTGATGGGGTTGGCTTTGGGGGAGAGGCTGGACTCGATGGAGTGGATGAGGGCATCGATGGAACTGGTGGCGAAGACGGACAGGGGAGGAGGGTCTTCAGCAGCTCAGGGACCAGCACGGCCTTGTCGCCGAACATACAGGGGCACCCAGGCCCTTCTTGGTGTTCAGGGAGATGAGAGCCAGAATGGAGGGTTGGTGACCTCGCTGCCGGTGCCGCAGGTGGTGGGCACCAGGATGAGCTCCTTCCCCTTTTCCAGGGGATCTTGCCGTCATACAGGTCCAGGATGGGGGTAACGGTCTTGAGGCTAAGCACCTTGGCAATGTCCACCACGGTGCCGCCGCCGACGGCGACGATTCGGGTGACGTCCTTGGGCATGTCGTTGTAGATGGCGGTGACCATTTCGTCCGAAGGCTCACCGGCGCCGTACTTCTCCTGGAAGATGGTGGGGCAGGAGAGGTTCAGAGGACCAAAATAGGGATCGTAGATGTACTGGTTGGTGAGGATCAGATCCTTGGGGCCCAGCTCCAGGGCCTGGGCCAGCTCTGCGCAGGTGTCGCAAATCTGAATGGTGGGCTTTACTTCAAATTGGGTCATGGGATAGCACCTCAACTTTCTTGGGGGGATGGTTGGGATTAGTAGTCTCTGGGATACCGGCGGCGGAACTCGGCCCGCAGTTCATCCCGAAAGTCGGGGTGGGCGATGGCGATGAGCTCT